>BNJS01003941.1_pt1 | contig 295563 bp, 366 predicted proteins | sample 8540461 | NCBI WGS metagenome assembly BNJS01 (sample SAMD00202454, study PRJDB9452) | human saliva metagenome | isolation source: human saliva | place: Japan
AGGTGCTCCCTTAAGCAAGTCCATAACAATGTAGGCTACTAGGGTTACAAGACCAAGTGGCATAAGACTACGAATATCTCCGACCATCTCAGTTACTAGAATCATAGCTGTGAGAGGAGCTTTAGAAATAGCTCCAAAGTAACCACTCATCCCTAAAATAATGAAAATCGGGAATTGGTCTTGACTGATTAGTCCAAGCTGGAGGCAGATTGTTCCCATTAAGGCTCCCAAGAGAGAGCCTAAGGCTAAGATTGGCAGGAAATACCTCCAGGAAGTCCACTACCAAAACTAATCATTGACCATACAAAGCGGATGATAAAGAAAACCAGTAAAACTTGGAAAGTATAGCTTTGCTCCGTCAAAGAGAGGATTAACTGATTTCCTCCTCCGAGAATATGGGGTAAATAAAGACCGATTGGAATAATAAGGATAAGGCAAGTACAGGATAATAAGCACGATCTAGATGAATGCGATGTCCAATCCAATCGTAGACTAGACCAACATTGAGAACAGCTTTCTGATAAAGATAGCCTGAAATCCCGAGGACAAGTCCCATAACCAAGTAGATCCAGTACTGATCCAAACGCATCTGAGGAATATGGTCAGGCATATCTAAAACCGGTGTTAAACCAAACATTAAGAGTGAAACAAAGTTTGCTACAAGGCTTGCAGCGAGTGTAGAAACCCAGAAAAATCTTGAAAAATGATGATAGACTTCTTCCACAACAAAAAGAAGACCAGCTATAGGTGCATTAAAAGCTGCAGCTAGTCCAGCTGCGGCCCCGCTTGCTATCAGCGAACGCTCTTCGACAGGGCTAGCTTTAAGCCATTTGGCAATACCTTTACCACCTACAGCTCCCAGTTGGATACTAGGTCCTTCACGACCGAGCATAAGTCCACTTGCTATTGCTAAAGTTCCAAGAATGTACTTTTTCCATAGAATACTCCACCAATTGAGGTTCATGAGGCCTTTTAATTCAGCTTCTACCTGAGGAATACCAGAACCTTTAATATCTTTATCCGAACGTGTCAATCTAGCACTTAGAAAGATTATAAAAATATACATAATTAAAATTATGAAAATGTTGATTAACCAGTTCGACTGGTCTTGGTATAAGTGTTGAAAAAAATGAAAAGCTTCTTCGATTAAAAAACGAAAGGAGCCGACAGTTATACCTACGATAAGCCCGACAAGAATTCCCCGAGCCACTTGTGATAAAATTGAGCTCGAAGCAAAGTCAAATTCCTTTTTAGAGCTTACTTTATGTGATTCTTCCTCCATAATTTCTTCCTTTTCTTAATTTTCTTTTGGGGTAGCAACCATTGACTTAATGGGCTCAAAGCTTGTTCTGTGAATGGTTGTTAAGCCAAGTTTAGCTAAACCTTCCAAATGTTTGCTGTACCGTAACCTGCATTTTGAGCAAAATCATAACCTGGGAACTCCTGGTCATAGTTTGCCATGATCTTATCTCTGGTAACTTTAGCTATAATCGATGCTGCTGCAATGGATAGGGAATTAGCATCACCTTTGATGATAGATGTCTGAGTGATCGGCAAGTCCAACCTCATAGCATCAATCAAGAGGTGTTGAGGTTGTGGTTGAAGTTGCGAAACAGCGTCATTCATGGCTAGTTTCGTCGCTTCATAGATATTGACTTGGTCAATGACATGATTGTCCATAATCCCAATCCCGATTGCTAAAGCATGATTTTTAACAGCTTGAAAAATTTCCATGTGCTTCTTTTTAGGAATCTTTTTACTGTCATTTAGGCCCTTTATTTTGCAATCTTTGGGGAGAATAACCGCAGCAGCCACAACTGGTCCTGCTAGAGGACCACGTCCAACTTCATCAACACCTGCAATCAAGCTGATACCCTTGGCATAGAGTTCCTTCTCATATCTGAGCATAGTTTCCAAGCGGTTATTTTCATCAAGTTCAGCTTGTATTTCTCTTTTTCTTTTTAGGATTTCCTTTTGAACTCCAGCTCTGGGGTCTTTTCCTAATTCTTCAAAAAGTGAACTTTCTAGGTCTGTAATGGTTGTTAATAGTTCTTTTATTTCTTTAATCGTTGCCATTGAGATCATCCAAGGTATCTAAGGTATAGCTACCTAGTTTTCCGTCACGAACTTCCTTAACAAAGAGATTATAAAAGCGATCGTAGTCATCACGGAAACCAAGTAAACGAGTCATATCCATAATGATCTCTGGAGCTTCATTATCCAGATTCATTTGTTTAAATCGTTCTTGCAGTCTTTCTGGATAATGGTTTTTAAAGTAACTAATACCAAAGATTGTAACCTCATCCATTGGCAGTAATTGATCCTTGATTGCTCCCGTAAGCGCAAGTTTGAGTGCAACAGTTTCATCTTCAAATTTTGGCCAGAGAATCCCTGGAGTATCCAAAATTTCTAAATCCTTATTGGTTTTAAGCCATTGTTGACCTTTTGTCACACCTGGTTTATTACCAACTACAGCAATTTTCTTACCAGCCAAACGATTCATCAGAGTTGATTTTCCTGCGTTTGGAATCCCGATAATCATGGTGCGCAAGGTTTCGATTTGAATACCACGTTCTTTTTGACGAGCAATCTTATCTGCCATGAGTTTCTTAGCAGCATCAGTCACGACTTTAACTGTAATTTGCTCTTTAGAATTGATAGCAAGTGTTTGAATTCCTTGTGATTCAAAGTGCTGACGCCATTCTTTAGTAAGGATTGGATCAGCAAGGTCAGCCTTGTTTAATATTAAGAGCTTCGGTTTATCTCCAACAATTTTTAGTAAGCATGGGATTCTGACTAGATAAAGGTAGTCTTGCATCCACCAAAACCGTCACAAAATCAACAAATTTTTAAATTTTTCCTGGACCTGTCTTCTGGCTTTTAGACATATGCCCTGGAAACCATTGAATAGTTGCCATTATTATTCCTTCTCTTCAAACAAACTTCTTATATATTCATAAATCAACACTGTCTATTTTTATCATATTTTTAGCCTTTTTTGCAGATGCTTAGAATTTGAACCAGCAAAAAGCCCCTATTAATGAGATAGGAGCTTTAAAAATTTTATTGATGAACAGCTTGTGCTGCAGTAATCAATGTAAGGTTGTATACGTCGTCTGAGCTACATCCGCGAGAAAGGTCGTTAACTGGCTTATTCAAACCTTGCAAAACAGGACCTACGGCAGAGAATCCACCAAGACGTTCTGCAATCTTGTAGCCGATGTTACCAGCTTCGATACTTGGGAAGATGAATACTGTTGCTTGTCCAGCAACCTTACTTCCAGGAGCTTTCAAAGCGGCAGTTTGTGGATGGAAGGCAGCATCAAATTGCAATTCTCCATCAATTTCAAGGTCTGGGCGTAATTCGTGTGCACGTTGTGTAGCTGCTACTACCTTATCAACGTTTTCACCAAAACCAGAACCTTTACTTGAATAACTCAACATTGCAATTTTTGGTTCGATACCAAACATTTTTGCTGTAATTGCAGAGTTGATAGCAATTTCAGCTAATGCGTCAGCGTCTGGATTGATGTTAATTGCACAGTCACCAAATAGGTAACGTTCATTACCGCGTACCATTAGGAAGGCACCTGATGTACGAGTTACATTTGGACGAGTTTTGATAATTTGAAGAGCTGGACGAACTGTTGCAGCAGTTGAGTGAAGTGCACCTGAAACCATACCATCAACTAAGCCCATATACACCAACATTACGCCGAAGTAGTTAACATCTTCTCGTAAAGTTTTACGAGCTTCTTCTTCAGTCATTTTACCACCGCGGCGCTCTACCAATGCAGCAACCATTTCATCAAATTTAGCGTAGTGGTCAGGGTCAATGACTTCGTAACCTTCTGTAATTCCTTCGATTTCAAGGTAAATTTTAATTTTTTCTGGTTTACCTAGCAAGACAGGAATTACATCTGTTTCATTTACTAGACGTTTAGTTGCTTGAAGAATACGAGGTTCTTTCCCTTCAGGGAGAACAATACGTACGTTTTTGCCAACTAGGTTGGCTTTTAGACTCTCAAAAACTTCCATGAGTTTTACTCCTTTAATTTTATATAATTGATAACTTAGTAATAAGGTTCTTAAAATCATCCGGTAGAGGACTAGAAATTTCTAACTGTTCTTCTAGAAAGGATGATAAAAGGACAAGAAATGACAATGTAGCGCCTGGCGCTCAATGCCATGCTCAAGACTTCCACCATAAAGGTCGTCTCCAAGCAAAGGAAAACCAATATGCGAGAAATGGACACGGATCTGGTGGGTTCTACCAGTATGCAAACGAATATCTACTAAATGAATATCCCCAAAAGATTCAACGATTTTATATTCGGTGTGGGCATATTTGCCACCCTTGGCAACACGTCTGGTGATAATTGAGTCAATATCTCTTGCTATGGGAGCAATGATATTTCCTTGTGGTTCTAACACCCCTGCTCCTTTAACTAATGCAAAATATCGTTTTTCAATAGCTTTTTTCTGGAGTTGTTTGTCCAACCGAGCGTGGGCATATCCATGTTTTGCAAATAGCATTAAACCAGATGTATCACGGTCGAGCCTTGTTACAATATGAACTTGCTGATTCTCATAGGCCTGTTTTACGTAATATCCTTTGATATAATTTGCAATGGTATTAGTGTGATTGACACTCGGAATAGAGGCAATTCCAAAGGGTTTATTTAATATGAGGAAATGGTCATCTTCAAAGAGGAATTCCAAGGGATAATCAATAGCTTCCAAAGTTTCGAACCCCTCTTCAGCCGGAATATCAATGACAACTAGGTCACCGATATCTAAAAGATAGGTTGCGTTTTGCGGTTGCCCATTCACAAGAATTTGGCCACCTCTAAACTTTATTTTAGCAAGTAGACCTTTAGAAACTTCGTGTTTTTTGAGGAAGATTTTTACCTTGACGTGTTCATCAGCAGTAAAATCAAACCTCATAACTCATCAACCTCACCAATAAAGGCATCTTTGACACGATTCCAAAAACTTGTATGGCTTGGTGTTGCTACGAAATGAATCTTATGATGATCAATTTGATACTCAATTCGTTCAATGTTTCGGAAGGAATAGATACTGTTATCAACAGAAATCGTATGATAGTCATTTCGAGTTGGAAAGACTTCAATCTTATCCTTCTTCGGTACGATAACTGAAGAACCAAGTGTTCGATAGATCCGATTGTTTAAACTGGCAATTTCCGTTAATTGAATAGCTTCAATAGTTGGATGTAAAACAGCACCACCGAGAGATTTATTATAGGCGGTACTACCAGTTGGTGTGGAAACAGTTAAGCCGTCCCCACGGAAGCGTTCAAAATGTACATGGTTAATGACTACGTCAGCTACCATGGTACGGTCTGCACGACGAATACTAGCTTCATTAAGAGCCCGGTAAGTTTTAACTTCACCATTTCCAGATGGACTTTTACATTTAACAATGGATATGAGACCTTGGCCCCAGTATCCAGTTGTAAATTTGTAACTAGTTGCTCCAATTCAAAGTCTCTATAATCTGTAAAAAAACCTAAATGACCGGTGTGAACACCAACGAAACGGACCTTGTCCAACTGGTCTTCATACTTGTGAAAAGCAGAAAGAAGCATTCCGTCACCTCCAATAGAGACAACGATATCTGGATTTTTATCATTAAGTATGAAATGATGCTTTTTTAAAAGATCTTTCAACTCATATAAAACTTTTCTACTCTGTGGTTTTCGGTTTGCGATCAGATCAACCCTTTTACCTGTATTCTTCATCTGTATCGTCACTATTTCCTACCCCGTCATTTAATTTGCGATGCAAAGGATCAAAGAGTGCTTGTGCCTCTTGGATATCATCCCGAATCTTACTCATTTCCTCATCTAGCTGGTGAGAAATCCGAGCTGTGATTTCCAGGCGTTCCTTGATTTCTTTCGGAAAATCTCCCTGATACTTATAATTAAGAGAGTGTTCAATCGTCGCCCAAAAATTCATTGCTAAGGTACGGATTTGAATTTCAGCTAATATGGTTTTAGAACCATTAATAGTGTCAACCGTATATTCAATGATAATATGATAAGAACGATAACCTGATGCTTTGCGATGGTTGATGTAGTCTCGCTCTTGGATAATTCTCATATCCTGTCTTTTATGCAGAATAGATACTACTTCTTTAACGTCATCTACAAACTGGACCATTACACGCAAACCAGCGATATCTTGCAAGTCATTTTCAAGAGTTGCATAGGTAATCCCTCTGCGTTCCATCTTTTCCTTGATACTTTCGATAGGTTTGACACGACCTGTAACAAATTCAATCGGTGAATGTCGATTTTGTTTGCGATACTGTTTTCGAATTCCACGCAATTTAATTTTCAACTCGCCAACAGCTTGAATGTAAGGATCTAAAAATTCTTCCCATTCAGTAATCATAAATCTTATTGACTCACCTCTCTTAGCTTTTGGACTTATTTACTCTTTGATTTTAAGCAAAAAATCATATACAATAAATACAGTAAATATTATACCATAAATCGCTTTCAAAGATAAAGAAAAGGTTCCGAAAATGAAACATTTAGAAATCGAATTAAAAACCCTTCTCAAGAGGGAAGACTACCTCAACTTAAAAGAATTATTTTCTGATGTGAAGCCTGTCACCCAAAAAAACTATTATATAGATAGCCCTGATTTTATCCTTCGTAAGAATAAAATCGCTATGAGAATTCGTACTTTTGAGGATAGAGCTGAATTAACTATTAAAATTCCTCAAACCGTTGGTAACATGGAATATAATCAAACACTTAGTTTTGAAGATGCAAATATTTGTATAGATCAAGCAGTGATTCCTGCTGGACTCGTTCTAGAAGAATTAAGAAACAGAGGTATCCAAATTACAAACTGGCTTGTTCTAGGATGTCTAACCACTATTCGTTATGAAAAAGAGACTGATATCGGGCTTATGGCTCTGGATGAAAGTCACTACTTTGATGTTACAGACTTTGAACTAGAATTAGAGGTAACTAATCAGGAAAAAGGAACAGCAGATTTTCTAGCTTTTTTAGAAAAATACGATATTGAATATCAGAAGGCAGCATCAAAATTAGTTCGATTTATAGAAAAAAGAAAAAAAGACTGAAATTATCTACTTTTTTTGGTAAAATAGAAGGGATAAAAAATAATTGAAATCAATTTCATAAAAGTCTTAAAGGTTATCCTCAATCTTTAGAATCTAAGGATTTTATTAAAGATTTTTATGTTTGAGATTCATATAATTATAGAGGACGGTTTATCAATGTCAGATACAAAAAATATGAAGCTTTTTGCTCTTAATTCCAATAAGGAAATTGCTCAAAAAATTGCAGAAACAGTTGGTGTTCCACTCGGGAAAGTATCTTCTAGACAGTTTTCTGATGGTGAAATTCAAGTAAATATCGAAGAAAGTGTTCGTGGATATGATGTCTATATCATCCAATCTACTTCTTATCCTGTCAGCAACCATTTGATGGAACTTTTGATTACGGTAGATGCTTGTGTTCGCGCCAGTGCAAGCACAATTAACGTTGTTATGCCTTATTTTGGTTATGCTCGTCAAGACCGTATCGCTTCTTCTCGCGAACCTTTAACAGCAAAGCTAGTTGCCAATATGCTGGTCAAAGCTGGTGTTAATCGCGTCCTTACTCTCGACTTGCATGCTGTTCAAGTCCAAGGTTTCTTTGATATTCCAGTTGATAACCTATATACTGTCCCTCTATTTGCAAAGCATTACTGTGACAAAGGTCTATTAGGACCTGATGTGGTTGTTGTTAGCCCTAAAAACTCTGGGGTCAAACGTGCACGTAGTTTAGCAGAATACCTAGATGCACCAATTGCCATCATTGACTACGCTCAAGATGATTCAGAGCGTAACCAAGGCTACATTATTGGAGATGTGGAAGGTAAGAAAGCCATCTTGATTGATGATATTCTAAATACTGGTCGTACCTTTGCTGAAGCTGCGAAAATCGTTGAACGTGAAGGCGCTACAGAAATTTATGCTGTCTCAAGTCACGGTCTCTTCGTTGAAGGTGCTGCTGAATTATTGGATGCAACCAAAATTAAAGAAATCCTTGTGTCCGATTCAGTAGCAACTCAAGGTAAGACTCCAAAAAATGTCAAATATATCACAGCAAGCGAATTAATCGGTGATGGTATCGTTCGTATTCACGAGAGAAAACCACTCAGTCCACTCTTTAAATAAGAAGGTGATCCTTTGATTTATTTAGACAACGCTGCTACTACTCCCATGTCTCTACTTGCTATTTCAACAATGACAAAAGTCATGCAGGACATTTATGGCAATCCTTCAAGTATTCATAGTCATGGTCGGCTAGCTAACAAATTACTTAGAGAAGCTCGCCAAGATCTGGCAAAACTTTTGGGAACTAAACCTGATAACCTATTTTTCACAGCAGGGGGTACAGAGAGTAATAATACAGCTATCATTGGCTACTGTTTGAGAAATCAGCATCGAGGAAAACATATTATCACGACGGCTATTGAACATCATTCTGTACTAGAACCAATCGAGTATCTAGCCAAGCAATTTGGGTTTGAAGTAACCATCATCCAACCAGATAGGCAGGTAATCACTGCCCAACAAATCAAAGAAGCTCTACGCAATGATACTATTCTAGTTTCAACTATGTTCGTCAATAACGAAACTGGTACCCTCCTTCCCATTGCTGAGATTGGAGAACTCTTAAAAAATCATCCTGCCGCTTATCATGTGGATGCAGTTCAAGCAATTGGAAAAATCCCTATTATCCCTGATGAGTTAGGAATTGACTTTTTAAGTGCCTCTGCCCATAAGTTCCATGGTCCAAAAGGTGTCGGTTTTCTATATGCCTCAGATGCTAACTTCGATTCTTACCTTCATGGTGGGGATCAGGAAAGGAAAAAACGGGCTGGAACCGAAAATCTACCTGGAATTGTGGCTATGGTCGCTGCTTTAAAGGAAGAACTGGCAAATCATGACCAAAACTATCAAGCTGTAAATGATTTACAAAAGGTATTTCTAAGAGAGATTGAAGGCTGTTCCTACTATCTCAATAAAGGAAAAACACAGCTTCCTTATGTCTTAAATATTGGATTTCCAGGTCAAAAAAATGATCTACTACTACTTCGACTAGATTTAGCTGGAATCTCTATCTCTACAGGGTCTGCTTGTACTGCTGGGGTTGTTCAACCAAGTCATGTCCTTAAAGCTTTCTATGGAGAAGATTCTCATCGTTTATCAGAATCAGTACGAATCAGTTTCTCCTCTCAAAACACAAAGGAAGAAATCATTCAGCTCGCAAATACATTAAAAGAAATAATTGGAGAAAAGTAAATGGCTTTTGAACAAACTATTCGTCTATCAAATTGTTTGTATGACTACACTATTAGTCCTTCTGTAAAAAAATTCACTCTTAAAGATAATACTTTCTTTGAAACTAAAGTTGGTAATTATGAATTAACTCGTCTACTCGAAAAAGTTCCAAACAGTGGTGAAGGATTTAAACTTAAGATTGTTATTAATAAAGAATTGACAGGTGCTAAGATCAATATTACTGACAAATCTGGTTTACGTTTAGTTGATATTTTTAAATCTGAAGACCACAAGATTCATCAGCAAAAATTCTATTTCTTAATGGATAGCTTAGTTGAACGTGGCGTATTCACTAAAACCACTAGATAGAAGGTCTTAACATGTTTCAACTAACCTATCTAGATGCATATCAGGTTGAGCGCACACTAAATTATGCAGATTATGATGAACTAATGCTATCCTTATCAGGATGTGTTACTCTTCCAGATTCCTACCGTGTAACTTCTCTCACTTTTTCAAGATAAAGCTTTATTTATCAGGGATTTGTTGGAGATTTATACCGTTTTTCTTAAAACAATTGATTTTACAAAAGATAAACTAAGATTTTTTTCTTAGTTTTTTCTTGTTTTTGTTGATTTTTTCACAAGCTTACTATACAATAGAACTAGAAAGGTTGTGATATTGTGAAAGAAAAACAATTTGATATTCCTAAAGCCACAGCAAAAAGACTTTCTCTATACTATAGAATTTTTAAACGATTTAATGGGGAAAAAATTGAAAGAGTAAATTCCAAGCAAATTGCAGAAGCTATCGGGATTGATTCAGCTACTGTCAGACGTGACTTTTCATATTTTGGTGAACTTGGTCGTCGTGGATTTGGTTATGATGTCAACAAACTGATGACATTTTTTGCTGACCTCTTAAACGATAATTCTATTACCAATGTTATGTTAGTTGGTATTGGGAATATGGGACATGCACTCCTCCACTATCGTTTCCATGAACGTAATAAAATGAAGATTATCATGGCCTTTGATTTGGATGATCATCCAGAGGTTGGAACCGTTACAGAAGACAGTATCCCTATTTACGGTATTTCTCAAATTAAAGATAAAATCAAAGATGCTGATGTAAAAACTGCTATCTTGACTGTCCCTAGTGTAAAATCACAAGAAGTTGCAAATCTCCTGGTTGATGCGGGTATTAAAGGGATTCTCAGTTTTTCTCCTGTACACCTTCATCTACCTAAAGATGTTGTCGTGCAATATGTTGATTTGACTAGTGAATTGCAAACTCTCCTCTATTTTATGCGTAAAGAGGATTAGAAAGCGAAATCATTTATGAAAAAACCAATTATTGGGATTACAGGAAATGAAAAAGCCCATCCTGACGATGAGCTTATGATGAGTTATGCTGCCAAAGGCTTTGTTGAAGGTGTTAAAGAAGCTGGAGGAATCCCCATTATCCTACCAATTGGTGATGAAGAAATGGCTAGTTACTACATTAGCTTAATAGATAAATTGATCCTAACTGGTGGACAAAATGTAGACCCAAAGTACTATGGCGAATCAAAGACTATCGATAGCGATGACTATCATCTTCAAAGAGACATTTTTGAACTAGCGCTCATCAAAGAAGCCATCAAACAAAAGAAACCTATTTTCTCTGTCTGTCGTGGAACTCAACTCTTTAATGTCGCTATGGGTGGTACTCTCTATCAAGATATTGAGGATCATTGGCAGGATACTTCTGCTGAGTATACAACTCAGAGACTAGTTACTGAACCAGACACTATTCTTCGAGAAATCTATGGGGAAATTTCTCATATCAACTCTTTTCACCATCAAAGTATTAAAGATTTAGCTTCGAATCTAAAGGTTGTAGCTCATGATCCTAAGGACGGTATTATCGAAGCTGTTACAACTACGGACGGCTTCCCTTATCTTGGTGTTCAATGGCATCCAGAATTTCTTTTTGAGAACCGTCCTAAGGATAAAGAACTCTTTAACTATATCGTGAATGAATTGTAAAACCTGTATCATATACAGGTTTTTTATATCATATCCGTCTTCTCGCGGTAACTAAAATAATCAGAATGAGAGACAATTAAATGGTCCAATAAGACCAATCCCATTAATTCGCAGGCTTCTTTAACAAGCTTCGTAACATGGTCATCATTGGGGCTAGGAACTACTGCTCCTGATGGATGATTATGAACCAGAATCACAGATGTTGCCATATGCTTCAAAGCATAGTGGAGAATTTCTCTCGGTTCAGCAATGCTTCTCGTGGCAGACCCGATAAAAATGGTCTGCTGGTGAATGATTTGATTTTGAGTATTCAGATAGAGCGCCACTAGGTGCTCTTGTTTTTTATCTCCAAGCTCAGACTGCATCTTTTTAGCTAATTTACGACTGCTAAGAATACTCTCCATTTCCACTGTTTCCCTTTTATGGATACGGTAGCCTAATTCAATAACGGCTTGTAATTCGATAGCCTTAACACGTCCAATACCCGATAGAGTCTGCAGTTCCTGTAGACTCATTTTTTTTAGGTCAGTTAAACATGTCAGCTGATTTAAGATCTTCTGTGCTATTTCAAAAACATTGGCCTGTTTTGTGCCTGTCCTTAGTAATATTGCCAGTAATTCTTGGTTGCTGAGTGCTTCTACTCCTTCTCTGACTAGTCTCTCTCTTGGCAAGAGTGAATCTTCTTGAAATGAAATACTATACATAAAATCCTCCTCACTTTATTATTCGTGAGAAGGATTTATAATTCGATAAAAACTAGTTATTTTTAGATTTTTTCAAGAGCTAGTCGCAAATCTTCAATCAAATCATCAACATTTTCAAGACCAATTGATAGACGGATTTGATTTTTTTAGTTACCCCTGCTGCTTCTAGATCTGAGTCAGACAACTGGGCATGAGTTGTAGTTGCTGGATGAACGACCAATGATTTTTGCATCTGCTACATTGGCAAGGTTTGAAAAGATTTCTAAGCTATCAATCACCTTACGAGCTTCTGCTTCTCCACCTTTAACGTGGAAAGTAAAGATAGAACCTACACCTTTAGGTAGGTATTTTTCAGCTAATGCATGATATGGACTATCTGGAAGTTTTTGGATAGTTTACCTTTTTCAACCTTTGGATGGTTAACAAGGAAATCAACGATTTTTCTCAGCATTTTTGAACATGGCGTTCAACACGGAGAGAAAGTGTTTCAAGACCTTGTAAGAGCAAGAATGAGTTAAACGGTGAAAGGGCGGCACCCATATCGCGAAGCAATTGGACACGAGCAGCAACGATAAAGGCTGCTGCACCTACATCTCGAGTATAGCTTAAATTATGATAGCTTGGATCTTCATTGACGAATTGAGGGAATTTCTCTGAAGCTGCCCAATCAAACTTACCACTATCAACGATAACACCTCCAATTGTTGTACCGTGACCACCGATAAACTTGGTAGCCGAGTGAACTGCGATATCTACACCGTGAGAAAATACATTGATAAGGTAAGGTGTTGCGAAAGTATTATCAGCAACTAAAGGAATTTGTTGTTTGTGAGCGATTTCAGCTATTTTTCGATATCAGGAATGTTTATAACTGGATTACCAAAAGTTTCAATCAAAACAAGTTTGGTATTTTCCCCAATAGCTGCTTCTACTTCTTGTAAATTATCAATATCTACAAATGTTGTTGTGATTCCGTAACGAGGAAGGGTTTCTTTCAAAAGGTTAAAGGTACCACCGTAGATAGTTGAAGCTGCAACCACATGGTCTCCTGCGTGGGCCAGTCCTAAAATTGTGTAGGTAAGAGCTGCCATCCCAGAAGCAGTAGCAAGAGCACCTACACCACCTTCAAGAGCTGCAATGCGCTCTTCAAAGGCTGAAGTTGTTGGATTAGTGATACGAGTATAGATATTACCAGCTTTCTGAAGTGCAAAGAGTTCTGCACCTTCTTGTGTATCATCGAATACAAAGGATGTTGTTTGGTAAATTGGTACAGCACGAGACTTGGTAGTCGCATCTACCACTTGCCCTGCATGCAATTGTAGGGTTTCAAATTTAAATTCACGAGTCATCATCAGACCTCCAAAGATTTCATTAGGTTCATTGTATCACCTAATCACTCAGGTTACAAATACAACTTTGTTATATCTTGACATAAGAAATAGCTATGGCAATGCATGATTGAGAAAAGGAGATATCTTTTATTAGAATTGTAGAACTTTTTTCAGATAGTTTAAAATGTTTGAATTCACTATTACTAAACTTTATAATGAATAAAAAGGAGAAAACTATGTCAGAAATTACACATGAAATTGATGCAAACTTTGCTGGCCGTTTAAACATTTTGCGTGCTGGTGTGCTAGGAGCTAATGATGGAATCATCTCTATCGCTGGAGTTGTTATTGGGGTTGCCAGTGCGACTAACAATATCTGGATTATCTTCCTCTCAGGATTGGCTGCTATTCTTGCTGGTGCCTTTTCTATGGCTGGTGGCGAGTATGTATCCGTATCTACTCAAAAAGACACGGAAGAAGCTGCTGTAGCTCGCGAACAATTACTTTGGATAAAGATATGGAAGCTGCTAAAAAATCACTCTACGCAGCCTATTTTCAAAATGGTGAGTGTGAAACAGCAGCCCAACTCTTAACCAACAAGGCATTTCTTAAAAATCCTCTCAAAGCCTTAGTTGAGGAAAAGTACGGAATCGAGTATGAGGAATTCACTAATCCCTGGCATGCTGCTGCATCTAGCTTCATTGCCTTTGTACTTGGTAGCCTGCCACCAATGCTTTCGATTATTATTTTCCCAAGCGAATACAGAATTCCTGCCACTGTCTTTATCGTAGCGATTTCTCTATTAGTTACCGGCTACACCAGTGCCAAACTCGGGAAAGCCCCAACAAAAACAGCCATGATCCGTAACCTCTGTATCGGTTTGTTGACCATGGGAGTTACCTATCTATTTGGACAGTTGTTTAGTATTTAAGAGAAAAAAATTATGCTGGGTAAAAACTAGCTTTAAAATAAAACCACACAGTGATTTCAAGCTTGAATAGCATCAAGCCGAAAGAAATACTGTGTGGTTTTTGAATAGTTGACCTTTTAGAGTCTAAACTATTGACCAATTTTGCTAGATTTATAGTTATGAAGGTGAATCCTAACTCTGTTTAAATGACTTGTTTGCCTCAAATATGAACTCTTCGCAGGAAAAAAACAATCTTTACTCTACATTATCACAGTTAATTAGAACGAATTTACTTACAGATAACACTTAAAGAGCATAGGCGAACAGTGCATCTTCATAAGCATAGTTGGATGAAATCTAGGGCAACCAGTATGAGAATTTTCCTATAGAAACATTTGACTTGGGATACTGTCAACAAATAAACTAATCATTTAATATTCATGAGTTGTTAGAATATCACAGAACAGAATTACTTCCAAACTTAACTGATTTATGTTATAATCTGTAACCATTACCAACTTAAAGACGCAATCATCAAGATAAGATACTAGGATTAAAAATTGACTTTTTTTCTATCAAAACAGGCAAATAAATCGCAATCACTTACTTTTTTCTTTAAAAGATTCATATATTTTTTTATATAACTCTTTTATATCTTTTTTCTGAGAATTCAACTCTTCTTTACCATAGTCAAAATTTGCTACTACAAATCCCTCGTCAGCATCAGAAAAAGTAAAAAATTCTATTTCAATGAGTTTATTATGCTTAGAGTCCTCTATAGTGTCTCCTAAATTATTATTAAATCGCTTCACTTCTTCTTCACGAACTCCGAACCCCATAGCAGCTCCATTTGCAATGATGTTTGAAAATACTTCTTCTGAAGACGCTACTTCTTTTACAGTTATGAAGTATGTAGCTTCTTCTGTTTCTACTTCTTTCACTTTATTCCATTTTTCTGTATCACTAGAAGAAACCGTATAAACTGTTAACTCCAGTGTTGGTTTATTAGTATTTTCTTTTATGATCATTTGTTTTCCAAAGAAGAAAATACCAAGTAGCCCAGCTACAAAGATCAAAGCAATATAAATTATCTTTTTCATACATTATCCCCTATATCTTTCATATCAATGATCACATCAACTTTGTTATAGACAGCTGGATCATGAGTTGCTATAATAACATATTTGTCTTCATCTCTTTCATTTAATAATAAACGAATAATTTCTTTTCCAATCTCACCATCTAAAGCTCCTGTAGGTTCATCTGCTAAGATAATTTTACGTGGTTTCATTAACATTCTGGCAATAGCTACACGTTGAGCCTGCCCTCCAGACAATTCATATATTTTTTGATGTAAATAGTCGCTCGACAGTCCTACTTTTTCAAGTACATCAGTTATTATTTTTTTGTCTTTAGTGATAAGTTTCAAATTATCATATACTGTTTTGTTCTCTATTAAAGAATAATTCTGAAATACATATCCAACAGTATTTTTAAAGAAGGTTCTTTCTTTTATCTTCCAAATATCCTGTTCATCAACTAAAACATTCCCACTATCAATTTTTTCTAATCTTCCTATAATATTAAGAAGAGTACTCTTACCAGAGCCAGAACCTCCAATCAATGCATAGCTTTTTCCAGATTCAAATCTTAAATTTAAGTCTGTAAAGATCTTTTTTGAGCCGAAACTTTTTGAAACGTTCAAAAGGTCAATTGTCATGTTTCATCTCCTTTTAAAATTTTAGTATAGCTTTCAGATAATTTTCTAAAACTCATGATTATTGACAACATCAAAACCAGCAGAGAAGCAAGACCAATATATAGCAGCTCTATTTGCCCTGTCATAAGAAATGTAAATAGAATAACCATTGTAATAATCATCATAAAATACTTGAGGCTTGAAATTGCTATAGATGTTTTTGACAGACCTAAAATGATTTTTTTCACATATTCATTCTGTTTTAGAGTAATAAAAAGTTGGACATATTGATAAATGAGTATAAAGACAATACTGTAAATTATCTTCTGCAAGATTTGTGACAGTAGAATTTGGTGCTCTAAGGATTGGATCTTCAACTTCACAATTTGGTAAACATCTACTGGATTCATTGAAACATTCAACTGGGTAGCCATCTCATTTATTTTCTTTACCGCCTCAGGACTAAAAAGAGATTTATATAGTATATTACTAGCCAAAGAAAACTTGTTGTTTTCGATCATTTTGTCTGTATCTAACACAACAACAATGTTATCTTTGCTATCTGCTACACTTGCCATTGGTAAAATATCTTTATTTTTATGATCGATATCAGCATCCTCATTGAAATAAAAAATTTTATCACCATCAGGAATTATTTGTACTGCAAGCTCTTCTTTTGTATAGTTTGTTCCAATAAATTGTTCTGCTACAACTGTATTCTCAATAGATTTCTGGTTTTCTTTCCATTTTTCAGGAATATAGATGGTTGCTATCTTATTATCTAAAAGATGATAGTTTGTTCCATTCACTTTATTTTGTAGGTTAGCACCTGTTTGATTGATATAAATCAGATCTTTATTTATTTCTGGGTTCGTTATTCCATCATTTTCTAATTGTTTAGAAAAGTCTTCTAAAGCATGAGATGTATCTGGAACATAGGCCGAGGATCGTTCTATATATAAATAATCTAAGTTTTTTAAGGAAGCAGCTATCTGTAGATACTGACCATCCGAATCACTTACTTCTCCATTTTTAGCAGAGTTATTTTCAATTCCAAGGAACTCAATCCTTCTCCAGTCTTTTACTGTGTCCCATGGTACTAAATTCTGTATCTGTATGTTAATACTGGATTGACTACTCTTTGTTTCTTGTAAAAAAAATTCCTGATACAACGATAATAATCGAAATAATGGCAAGCCATACGACAAAAATAAGCTTGTTTTTGGCCTTGTTTTTGATAATTTCAATGGGCTTTTCAATCTGAATCGTCAACCAAAATAAAACAAAGGTGATGAGATCAATGATTTGAAATAGTATAAAATTCGTTAAAAGCAGAGAAAAATAACTTAGAACTATAGGTGAAGAAACCATTTCCCAAAAAAGAACTGTAAAAAATCATCAAAAAAGCCATCATAATCAGTTCAAAAATAAGAGAAATGACATACTCTCTTCTAAGGTCGTATACAGGCAATCCCAAAGACCGTCGTATCACTCCTTCTTTAATCTGCCTCGTCCTAACAACAAATAAAACAACTAATAAAGTTAAGTAAATGGAACCCATTAACAGTATTCTTAAAGTTCCAGTGAATTGTAAGATTCCTCCTATATACCAAGGATAAGCCGTATATACTGTTTGTAGTCCAGTCATCGTAAGTGGTTTCAAACTGTCTATATTTATTTTTCCAAGGGTGTAATACATCCCTATTATTGGTGCTGACTTTAATTGTTCATTATTTACATCATCGAAATTTACATACTTCAACTGACCAGAACTCTGAACGACCGGCTTGTAAATGGTAACATTTTTCCGTTTTTTTGATAGGTCACGAATCATTTCGTAAATTTCGTTATTGGAAAGATTGCTTTTTTCCTTGAATAGAAAAAGGCACCATCAATTGGTAAAGGTATGGGCGTCTCGGTATCGCTAATAGTGACCAGACCAATTGCAGCAATCAAACAAAAGAAGAATCCAATAGTACATAATTTTAATTTCATAAGCATTTACCATATTACAAAAGACCCTAACTTATAATCGGCTCTCTTGTTTTCATAAATTATTTTTAAAATCTATAATAATCTCAATATGCATTTAAGCGAAAATTGTTTCAAGATTTTTTTCTTGAAATGTCTATCTATAATCTTTTTTTATCGTGAACTTTAACGTTCCCCAAATATTCGTTTGAGTTAATACTATGATTCCTTGACAAACATTTTTTTATTATATTTGAACAATCTTGCGATAACTTCTTGAAGTAATCATAAAGATTAGGACATAGACTAAAGCAAAGATACCACAAATGGAAAGTGTTACGCTTAACATCATAGCTGTATCCACACCACCAATAACCTTGATAATCAAACTCAACATGTGATAGGCAAAGGCTAGATGTAGGAAGGCGAAGATTACAGGGAGGAAGAATACAGTCAAGACTTGCTTGTTAATGGTTTGCTTGATTTGTTTTTTTGATCCAAACCAACCTTTTTGCAAAAATCACGAAGCGTTCACGATCCTCATAACCTTCTGAGATTTGTTTATAGTAGATAACCAGTACAGTTCCTATCATAAAGATGATAGAGAGGAAAATACCAATAAAGAGGACACCTCCATAGAGAGCATTCATTTGGGCAATTGCATCACTTGAACCATTACCCCCGTAAACCATAGCATCTTCACTTTTGAGATTATGGTTAAAATTATTTACATACGCATCAAAATCATCAGATAGCTTTAATTGTTCCTCTAGACTTGCGGTGACATCCATACCACCGTAGAACTGAGTGTAGACAGCAGAATCTTGGTACTGATCCAAAAAGCTTTGAAGATCTGGTACAACTAGGTAGTTAAAATCTGAAACTAAAAGGATATAGAGATTGGAAACATGGTTAGCTAAAAAATCTTGCTGGATTTCTTGCTTGATACTATACTCCTGACTGTTAAGACTAAATGATTTCTGACCTTTAAGTTGGTTATTTTTAGCCCAAAGACCTACTTCATTACCAGTAAGATTTAGCTTTTTGTCCAGTCATTTTTTTCATAGTCTTTTTGATCAAATACTAGAAAAAAACTGTCTTAGGTAATTCCGTGATTTGTTCTTTAGTCATGATGGTTAATTTAGTTCCATCTTGACTAGAAAGGCCAAAGCTAGCATAGCTAAGAACGTCTTTATTGCTAATCGTCAAGTTCTTTTCACTGGCATATTGAGTCAATAGTTGGTCTAAATTCTCAACTTCAATATTATTTCCCTTTGCCTTAACATCGAAATCATGAGGATACATGATATTTTTTATATTTTCAGAACCGTTGTAGATACTGGTTGCTGCTGACATAGTAACCAAAACCATGGTGGAAAGGATGGTAATGGTTGCTAAACCGACAGCGTTTTTCTTCATACGGAAGATAAGGTTAGAAACAGAGATGAGGTTATTTGGTTGGTAGTAATAACGCTTGTTTTTCTTGAGTAAGTGTAAGAAAACTGTAATACCCGCATTGAATAAGAGGTAGGTCGCAACAATTACCAACAGGACGGCTATAAAGAAAGTAACAGTCGCTGAAACTGGATCTTTTACGCTTTGTGCTAGATAGTAGCCACTACCTAGTGCAATTAGCCCTAGTAAAGTTTGAAGGACTAAGAAACGTCCCTTCTTCTCCCCTTTTACTTTTTCACGAGATAGTTGCAGAGCATCCATACGGATGATACGTAGGGTATTTAGAAACACAAGGACTAAAAAGATAAGACCAAATACTAGAAGAATTGAAAGGACTACGGACCATTGAAAGGTTGCGACTAGCTCTACCTTCATCTTTGCAAGTTTAAGCAATATAGCAAAGATGAGATTGTCAAAGAGGGCACCAATGCCAATCCCAGAAGTCACTGTTACTAAACCAAATATCAGGAGCTCCTTGAAGGTCATACCAATTAAATGGCGCTTTTCTAGTCCCAACATACCATAGACACCCAGTTCTTTTGAGCGATTTTTCATAACAAAACTATTGGCATAAAGGACGATAATGGCTGACGCAAGGGTGACGACAAACATACCAAATCCTAGAGTAGTTTGAATGGTGGATCCTCCACGGATTTCCGCAATCTTGGGATTGAAGGTCAGAGAGTAAAAGAGATAGCTGATAGTAACTGCCAAAATGACAGACAAAGCAAACGGATAATAGAGTTTGCGGTTTTTAATTAAGTTGGATATGGCCAGCTTATTGGTTAATCGAAACATACTAGTTCACCTCACTTGCCATAACAGTCAAGGTGTCAGAGATTTCTTGGAACATCTGACGATCCGTCTTTTCACCTCGATAAATTTGATTATAGAGAATACCGTCCTTGATGAAAAGAACACGTTTTGCACGGCTGGCCGCAGCTGTTGAGTGGGTTACCATGAGAATGGTCTGTCCTTGCTCGTTGATCTGATCAAAGATATCAAGGAGGGCTGCAGATGATTTAGAGTCTAGGGCTCCTGTTGGCTCGTCCGCAAGAAGAATTTCTGGTTCTGTGATGATAGCCCGTGCAACTGCTACCCTTTGTTTTTGCCCTCCAGAGATTTCATAAGGGTACTTCTCCTGCAATTGATTGATGCCAAGATTTTTCGGCCGTCACGATCAACTTTTTTTCATCATTTCTGTAATAGGCTTTCTAGACAATACCAAAGGGAGTAAGATATTGTCTTTAACAGAAAGCGTATCTAACAAATTGAAGTCTTGGAAGACAAAGCCTAACTTTTTCACGACGGAAGCTTGATGCTTCAGAATTTTTTTAATGATGGCTGTGTCAGTTCCGTTTAGGAAGACCTGCCCACGCGTTGGCTTGTCAAGCATAGCAAGAATATTGAGTAGAGTAGATTTACCAGATCCAGACTCACCCATGATAGCGACGTAGTCGCCTTTTTCAACAGTAAAGTGAATATCTTTCAGGGCTTCTACTTGGTTGCCTTGGAATCGTGTTTTTATAAATCTTTTTGAACGTGTCTTACATCTAATAATGTCATGATAATCTCCTTTTTAATATTCCATTAATTGAAACTGAGCCTGCATAATAGAGCAACCGAGCTGAACTCGCTCGATCTCTTTTTGGACTTGGTTTTACTTGTTTGTTTCTTTTTGTAAAAATATTTTTTTCATAGTATTGCTACTTTATCTTTCTGATATAAGTGTACTCTAAAAAAAGAGTTGGTTCCATAACATAACCTTACAAAAGAGGTCTGTAATCTTACATTTTTTTGTAAGATTGGATTATTTTTTTGATATGAACTACTATTAGTTTACCACAAATTTTTTTAAGCAAAAGAAAAAAACCCTTGATACTACAAGGGTTTAATACTTCAAATGAATGGTAATATGGTTACCAAAACCAACCTTCGTCATCATTGATAGGTTTGGCTTCTTTGATCTTGCGTGGGCCTGTTCCATACATTTCAGCTTCGATGTCTTCTTTTGTTGGTAGAATCGAAGCTAGGATAATGTAGATAATAATCCCGAGTCCAAAGTTTGCGATTGTAAAGATTGCAAAAAGGAAACGAACTAGGGTTACATCAAGATTCCACTTATCAGATAAACCTGCAAGAACACCTGATATCATGTGATTTCTTCTCATTTTATAAAATTTTGTATTCATGATTTTTACCTCTTTCGGTATTCTTGAAATAAGTATAACATGAACTAAAACACCCTGCATCAGTCCTTAGGCGGATTTTGCAAAATGAGTTTGCCACGACAGAGACCACACCGATAACGTTTAGTATCAATTCGTCGCTTTCTTTGATAGATTTGCTGACAAGACTGACAAACATAGACTAAGTTTGGTTTTTGATTGGAAATTGACAAGGGAGGAACAAAGCGGAGACCGTCTACCTCTTTTAAAAGTTGCTTAAAGGCTACATCTTTGTGTTTATACCCCTTGCCTTCAAAGTAAAGATGGTAATGGCAGAGCTCATGACGGACAATTTTCCGAAAAACCTCTAAACCAAGTTCTTGATAGACTTTGGGATTGAAATCCAAATGACCATCCTTAGGGAAAAATCGTCCACCTGTCGACCGTAGACGAGTATTCCAATGAGCTTGATGTTTGAAAGGTTTCCCAAAGTCTTCTAAAGAAACTTGTCGAACGTAATTAGTTAGATTCATCTGGTGCAAGGAGCGACAGATTTACTTTTTCTCGGTCAGCATCTATTTTTTTAACCCAAACGGTTACCAAATCGCCGACCGATACTACTTGACTTGGATGTTTGATGAATTTCTTACTCATATGAGAGATATGAATGAGACCGTCCTCATGGATACCGATATCAACAAAGGCACCAAAGTCAACGACGTTGCGCACAACTCCTTCAAGCTTTTGCCCAACTTGTAAGTCTTTGATATCCAAGACATCCTGGCGAAGAACTGGAGCTTCAAAAGAATCACGGAAATCACGACCGGGTTTTAGAAGGTCTGCAATAATATCTTTAAGAGTTTCTTGACCGAGGTCTAATTCTTGGGCCATTTCCTTGATTGAAATAGATTTGAGTTTGGCTTGTGCTTCTTCATTTAGGTCTTTGATGTCCAAACGATGAAGAGTTCCTTAACAGCAGCATAGTTTTCTGGGTGAACACCTGTGTTATCAAGGATATTGCTACTTTCAGGGATACGGAGGAAACCTGCAGCCTGTTCAAAGGCTTTAGCACCTAATCGAGGGACTTTCTTGATTTGGGCGCGTGAAGTGATTTTACCTTCTTCTTCACGGTACTTCACGATATTTTCAGAGATTGTTTTGTTAAGCCCAGCTACGTGCGAAAGTAAGGCGGGACTAGCTGTATTGACATTGACACCGACTTGGTTAACTACTGTATCAACAACAAAGTCAAGACTTTCAGACAGTTTCTTTTGACTAACATCGTGCTGATATTGACCGACACCGATGGATTTGGGATCGATTTTAACCAACTCAGCAAGAGGGTCTTGCAAACGACGAGCAATCGAAATAGCAGATCGTTTCTCAACGGTTAAGTCAGGAAACTCTTGGCGAGCAAGTTCACTAGCTGAGTAGACAGATGCACCGCTCTCATTTACAATGACATAGCTGACCTCAGGAAAATCTTTAAGTACTTCAGCGACGAAGGCTTCGCTCTCACGACTAGCAGTACCATTACCGATAGCAATGATTTCCACACCGTATTGGCCAATCAAATCTGCCAAATCTCTCTTTGCTTCTTCAATCTGACGAGCTGAAGCTGGTTTAACGGGATAAATGACTTGCGTTGTCAGCATCTTTCCAGTCGCATCAACGACTGCAAGCTTAGCACCTGTACGAAAGGCAGGGTCAAATCCAAGGACCACGCGCCCTTTAAGAGGTGCGACAAGGAGAAGATTTCGAAGGTTTTCTGAGAAGAGTTGAATAGCTCCTTCTTCTGCCTTTTCTGTTAGTTCAGTGCGAATACGGCGCTCAATAGCTGGCAAGACTTTTTTCTTAACAGATTGCTGAATAACTTCGTCAATATAAGCATTCTTAACTTTAAAACGAACACTAAAGAAAGATAGAATACGATCAGTCGCATGCTCAAAGCCAATTTTCAAAATGCCTAGCTTCTCACCACGATTAAGGGCAAGCGTACGGTAACCTTGCATGTTTGCAACTGTTTCTGAGAAATCGTAATAAATCTGAAAGACTTGTTTTTCATCAAGACTCTCATCTTTGACTTGAGAAGTAATCTTAGAGCGTCTAAGTACCTCTTGATATGTCATTGAACGTAAATGAACATCCTCAGATAGTGCTTCAACCAAGATGTCTACAGCCCCAGCCAAAGCCTCTTGAGGAGTTTCGAAACCTTCACAGACAAATGCTTCTGCTTCTTTTTCTAGGTTAGAAACATTTTGTAAAATTAAACGAGCAAGTGGAAAAAGTCCAGCCTCACGCGCAATTGTTGCCTTTGTTCGACGTTTCTCCTTATAGGGAAGATAGAGTTCTTCTACATCTGCGAGTTTTTTTCAGCTGCTAGAAATAGCTTCTTCCAACTCCTTTAGTTAGCTTACCTTGCTCTTTGATTTTTTTGCTAAGACGGCTTCCTTTACGATCATTTAGAGTAGTTAAACTTTTATCGAGGTCGATAATAGCTTTAATGGCTACCTCATCTAGACTTCCGGTCATATCTTTCCGATAACGAGCGATAAAGGGGATAGTTGCTCCTTCTGCTGTCAAAGACAAGACAGTATCAATCTGCTTTTAAAGTTACACCCAAATCTTGGGAAATTTTTTTCATATTTTTTTATCCATGAAACTATTATACCATAAGGAAGAAAGCTTGTTTTTCATTAATTTGTTGCTTTATTTCAACTTTATAAAGATAAAAAGCCATGTTTATTTTAAAAATCCAAACTATTTCTTAGAAATAATAGTATAATAGTGTTAACTAAAAGAATCGAGGTATGCCTTATGGCTGTTAAATTTACAAAAACTGATGACTTAGATAAGATGTTCGAAGAATTTGCTAAACTTCCTGATTTGAAGCAAGTAACATTTCCAGATGACAAAGAAAAGAAAAGATAAAAGGCAGAAAAAGAAGAAAATAGATGACACTCTTTCAAAGTCTGCCTTCAAGTGTTTTGCAAGCTGGTGCCATTTTTTTCTATCAATTATCATTGAAGCTTTACCCTTTGTCTTAATTGGTAGCATTATCTCTGGTGCCATTGAAGTCTATGTGACACCTGAGAAGGTTTATAAATTTCTCCCTAAAAATCGCTTGGGGAGAATCTTTTTTGGTAGCTTCATCGGTTTTCTCTTTCCCTCTTGCGAATGTGGAATCGTTCCGATTATCAATCGTTTCTTGGAAAAAAAGGTTCCAAGCTATACAGCTGTTCCCTTTCTAGTAACCGCTCCTATCATCAATCCCATCGTACTTTTTTTGCGACCTATTCAGCCTTTGGTAATTCTATTCAAATGGTTCTCCTAAGAGCTTTTAGGGCGCCATTCTAGTTGCTACTATATTGGGTATCTTTCTTGGATTTGTCTGGGAGGGACCTATCCAAAAAGAAAATAGATTGACTTGTCATGAGCATGACTTTTCTCACTTGACTAAAAGTCAAAAACTGCTTCAGGTATTCATTCGAGCTATTGATGAATTCTTTGATATGGGTCGTTACTTGGTCTTTGGCTGTCTTTTTGCAAGTATTGTCCAGGTCTATGTACCAACTCGAATCCTGACATCTATCAGTGCAACACCACTGCTTGCTATTGTTCTTCTGATGGTCTTATCCTTCCTACTATCCCTCTGTAGTGAAGCGGATGCCTTTATCGGCTCTTCTCTTCTATCAAGTTTTTGGTCTTGCTCCTGTTCTTTAGCCTTTCTGGTTATAGGTCCCATGCTTGATGTCAAGAACCTACTCATGATGAAGAATTATCTCAAAACTCGCTTTTATTTGGCAGTTCATGACAATTGTAACTCTTGTTGTTCTTGTCTATTCTTATCTAGTCGGGGTGATGCTATGATTCGATTTTCTTATTCTTATTTAGCTATTTTTATCTTAACCCTTTATCTACACCTATCAGGTAAGCTCAATCAGTATATAAACCTCCACTACTCATATCTGGCTTATATCACTATGGTTTTTATCTTTGTTACTAGCCATTGTTCAAGCCTATATTTGCTTCAAGCGTTTGAAAGAACATAGTCACTTACATAGTTTTTCAGCTAAGCTTGCTAGTTTTGTCCTCTTAAGTTTACCCTTGTTAGTTGGATTTACCTTTCCAACCGTCACTCTGGATTCACAAACAGTATCGGCAAAAGGATATTATTTTCCTTTGTCGGAAGGAACTGACAAGGCAATCCAAGCAAGTGAAGGAACGAGCAGTCAGTTTCTTAAGCCGGATACCAGTAGCTTTTATTCACAAACAGCTCATGAAAATATTATTCGAAAGAGTGCTGATAAATACTTAGCTCAATCTAGTATAGTTATCAATGATGAAAATTACCTGGAGGTCATGGAAGCTATCTACGATTTTCCAAACGAATTTGAAGGTAAGGAAATCGAGTTTACTGGTTTTGTCTATAACGATCCAAATCATACCAATAGTCAATTTGTTTTTCGCTTTGGTATTATGCACTGTATCGCTGATTCAGGAGTTTTTGGCCTTTTGACCACTGGAAACACTAATCAGTACGAAAATAACACTTGGGTGAGAGTCAAAGGTAAGATTAGCAATCACTATCACAAAGGAACTCAACCAAGTTTCTCCCAACCCTTGAAGTCCAGTCCTTTCATCAAAAGTCGACAAACCTGAGAAATCCTTATGTTTATAAAGAATTTTTAAAAAAAGTAGCCTGAGGGGGCTACTTTTTTTCTTGTTTAATAAGTTTTTAACTTCTGTGCTCCGACCTGATCGCCTGCTTTTTTTCAAAAAGTTCGATAGCATGCAGAAGATTCTCTTGCGATTTTTTTCTGAACTTTTCAGCAGAATAAATCTCTCCCAATCCCTCTATAGGAACAGGCTTGAGCTGATAAGATCATCTGTTTGTAAAGCTTGCTTTTAAGGACTGCTTTCCATATACATGATTGCTTTTTGCTATTTCCCCTAGTTTTAATCGTAAATAACCTTGCTCATAATTATTGACAGAAGATTTGAGTGCATCCTCTGGAAAAAAAGAATTTTTTTCAATGATTTCTCGCTCTTTATCGATATAGTTTAAGAGCTGTTTGATAGTCATTCATTTCACGATAAACCATGGCTAACTGGTGATAGCCTATATGTTCATTTTCTTTATCTTGACTTGATATTGCTATTTCAAGATAGTTTTTGATAAATCAGCAAAAGCTTCTTTATAGTCTTTTTTTCAAAGAGCTTGATATAGCCCCATCAAATTGAGAAGGCTATAATCCTTGCAAGTTTCTAACGAGAAAGTTTCTGAGACTAATTTCTTGGCCTCTTCAATCTTCCCTCAAACAATAATTCCCAGGCTTGATTCATGCTTATTCTCCTCTAGCTTATGTTGTATAGAAATCAATCGACAAATCACTATCAGACTCGTATTTTCTTTCCAAGCTAAACTGAAGCCATAATAGTCTTCAAATTCAGTATGCCAGTCATAATAAAGTGGGATACGGCTAAATTTTTCTTGCAACTACTTCATCTTCAAATTCTGGGGACTCTCCTGCAGTAATTCCAAATTGAAGGCCATTCAATTCCCAGGTGTTTCCCCAAACATTTTTCGTCTGATAGAACATCAATCCAACGAGAGGCGTCAATATCAAAAATCTGCACATAATTCAAGTTCTAAAGAATTTTCTGTAGTTTACCTTTGGCAGGCTTTTATAAAAAAGGCACCCATCTACCTGATACTTTTTTTATCTCTGACTTGAATTTTGTGTGATTTTCATCGGAATTGGAACTCTATTTAACTCCAACCAAAAAAAGTAGTCCCTAGAGGAGTTTTTGATTGCATGGTAAATTTGTTTAGACTCTATATTTACTTTTGTTCGAGCAAGCATTTAGAAATTCTTCCCATGTTTCAAGTATATTTTGTACAAACTATTTGTTTGAAGTCTCAGGATCAAAAACTAGAATACCTACGAATGACACGTTTTAACTTTTTCAACGGGAAAAGTGATATCCTTTGGTAGGGCATGATACTTCTGGACAACTAAAGCAGTTTTTTTCAGTATTTTTCCTTCCCGGTTGGGACAATAACAGCATGTCCAATATGGATATTTGGGCTCGTCACATATATAAGTATAACCATTTCCACCTTCTTGAAACTCAACAACTACAATATTTAACTCTTGATCAGGATCGAAAAGTGGTTCTGCTTTTGCACTGGTCTGGCGCTCATAAAAAGTGAAACAATTTGGATTATCCTCTTCGCCAAAGACCATAAAACTACCACAATTAGGACATTTCCACATATAAAAGGAAGCCTCTGAAATGTCTTCATAGGAAATTGTATCATGTACCATCTATTGTTATTCATGATTTCTACTAATAACTCATCCGAATAAACCGAATAAGCATTTGGATCAGGGGCTTTGTGGTCGTTCATTGCTTGACCACATCTACATGTCCATTTTCCCATATCTAACCTCAGTCACGACTTAATTCTTCAAGGAAAAAATGATTGAGAGCTTTCCAGTCTTTCTTTTCCTCTGTAACACTTTGGACGTAGTCATCCAGCTCTTGGATATTTTTGATGATAAAGTCCTGAATTGGCTCTATCGGCTCAATTTCCATACCTTCAGGTCCCTTTACCTTTATATCAAGCAATCTAGACACATGCTCTTTCATTTCATCAGGGAGGAGTTCTTTGACCAAATCATCAAACAAAATCGGTGGAACAGAGTGATGTTTTTCAATCCAACGACAAGCTAAAATAGGACGAAGTGCATAGAAATACTTTTTAGGTTTGACCTTATCTCCTGAAAGATACTTATTCATTTGAGTTCTAGCAGTATTCAAGTAATGGTGGAGCATCTTTTTCTCGGAAAAATACTGACTGACAAGCGGACGGATACGGTCAATAAAATCTGCATCTTGCTGGTAAACGATTGGCGACTGTAACCACTCAAAGAGGGTTGGATTTGACTTATAAAGCAACTTTAAAGCCTTGTCCAAATCCCAACCACTCACATCCCATGTATCGTCAATTGGTAGTTCGATGACATCTCGATGATCGTTCAAACTAAGATAAAAATCTTGCTTGTGCTTGTATACGAAAACGCACATCAAAGTCACTATCAGGAGACTCAAAAGCCCCAAGCGCGACTACCAGACTCAATTGCCCACAAAACAGTAACATCATAATCACGCTCAATTTCTGCAAGTTTTTCAGGTACCAGAACATTCATTTCTTCTTGTGTTTGCATGGTAGTTCTCTTTCTATTTTCAAGCTACTTCTTCAGCGCGATTATTGATTAAGTCAATTGTTTGGACAATATTCCTCAATACTGGTATTTGATGTTGAAATAGTACTTGTACGGATCCATAAGATTTAAACGGTTCTTGTGTCAGCATAGACTTATCCATGTATCCATTTTCAACGACATAATCGACAATCAATTTTACAAAGGAAATTTGCTTAGCATTAAGGCTTTCATCTGACAAGAACTTAGAAAACACTTGATTAGCGGCCTCTCTATTCAAACCAATAATCTCACGCACCAATCTAGGAATAGCCTTGTTCTCATAGTGCTGCTGATAGTCAGATCTACTTCCTAATTTTTCCCATAATAGAGTTTCTAATGCTAATAAATCTTGTGCAGTCAACTTCTTGTTATGATACAATTTAGAAATTGCTTCCTCATCCAAATGAGCTTTCAAATAATGCTCAACTTTTTCGTTATAGGATCGAAGATCATTTACCTGCAAATAAGGAGTGGTTTCATAAACAGTAGAAAGAATTCGATCTTCAAAATTGACATAATATACCTTTCGGCTCGTTTTTATCCAAGAATTGCAATAAATCTCTTAGAGAAAGGCGTATTTTTTTCAAGTTCAGACAAGCTTACTTCCTCCCAAAAATTCAGGTTCTTGAACTTTCCTGATAATTTCAGCCTGTGCAAAGACCTGAGGGATATTGCCAACAGAAGCAAGAGCCTGAGCAGTTTTCATAACTTGAGATATATGAGTCCGTGATGGCTTAGAGGTTAGTTGTCCTACTTGAATTTCTAACATCCATAAATCAAAGCGTCTCAGCCATTTCATTTTCATTATCTTCATCAAACATGAGAGGAGATATATGAGTATGAAGATTTTCACATGAAATCGTTGTAAGATTTTGCCAATTTTTCTAATTTTCTTATAGGTATAAACCATATCTAAGACCATACGAACTCTAAAGTCTAACTCATTCAAGTCCTCTACATGGCTATGAAGTTCTGAGACCAGTTGCTGACGATACTCTCTTGCAAATGGATCCTCTTGATAGTGAAGATCCTGCAGTTCATGAATCAAGTCCACCTTGATATTAAACAAACGCTGTGCCAAGGGAACAATATGACGTCCATTTCCTTCTCTAGGATCTGCTTTGAAGTATTCAAAGTTGTCACCATAATCAAATACCAAAAAGTTTTTCCTTATCCTGATCAGGTCCAAACAAATCTTTACAGAGACGGGTTCCACGACCAATCATCTGCCAAAATTTTGTTTTTGATCGCACTTTCTTGAAAAAGACTAAATTGACAACCTCTGGAACATCAATACCTGTATCCAACATGTCAACTGAAATTGCAATTTGAGGGTATTTCTCTTTGATTTTAAAATCATCAATCAAGGTCTGATAATGTTTAATACTGTAATCAATCACCTGAGCATAGTCGCTCCCCTTTTCAGGATATCGTTTATTAAAAATCTCTCTAATAAATTCAGCATGATGATGATTCTTGGCAAAGATGATAGTTTTTCCAATCTCATCACCCGAAGCCGTCTGAATCCCTCTCGTCATTAGTTCATCTAGAACAATCTCTACTGTACCTTTATTAAAAATAAAGGAATTAAAAGCTCCAGCATCAATGTCTTTTTCTAGACTATCATCTTCAAATTGGCTATCAAAATATTCTTTATCTTCTTGGGATAGATCATCGTAATGAAGCCCATCTGTAGGTAATTCTAACTTGGTTTCAATCGAATGATAGGATACCAAGTATCCATCCTCAACAGCCTTTTCAAGATCATAAGCATAGGTAGGAACACCATTTTCCAAGTTAAAAAATCCATAAGTATTTTTATCAAGGTCCTGACGAGGTGTGGCCGTTAACCCTACGATTCTAGCATCAAAATAATCAAAAATGGCCTTGTATTTTTGATAAATAGACCGATGGGACTCGTCAATAATGATAAGATCAAAATGACCAACAGTGAAAGGACGTTGAATAACTTCTTCCTGATCACTAATAGCTCCAATCATGGTCGGATAAGTGGAAAATACCATACGACTTGATCGTGCCCCAGCTTTATCCTCTAAAAAGTTACAAACCGAAAGATCTGGAAGTAATTTTCTAAATGAATCATAGGCTTGTTTTACAAGAGATGTTCGGTCAGCTAGAAAGAGAACATTTTTGACCCAATTGTGACGTGATAGGATATCAACAAGAGAGACTGCTGTTCGAGTTTTCCCAGAACCAGTTGCCATTACCAAAAGAGCTTGTCTTCGATTGTTGGAAAAAGACTCACAAACACTTGCAATCGCATGTTTCTGGTAATATCTTCCAGAGATATCGTCTCTGATTTTACTAGAAATATCCTCCAGTGGTTTTTGCAAATGTCGTCTGTCCATCAATAATTGCAATTCTTCTTGAGAATAGAATCCTGCGACCTGGCGACGATTTACACCATCAAGAATGTAGTGCTTGAGGCCATTTGTAATAAAACAAATCGGTTGGTAACCTATTTTTTCCTCTAGCGCTTTAGCATATTCCTTAACTTGTACTTCACCAACTTCTGGATTAACTGCAGCCTTTTTGGCTTCAATAATTGCTAAAATCTTTCCATTTTTACCATAAAGGACATAATCACAATAACCTGTTCCCGATCCGTGTTTCAGTCCATTAACAGCGACTTCAACTCGACAATTTTCTTCAAATGTCCAACCCGCTAAGCGTAAATCAATGTCAATAAAGAGTTTTCTCGTCTCAGCCTCAGATAACTGATCGATATGAAAAGAAACCTCTTGCCGTTGAGCAGCAGTTTCACGTTTTTCTGTATAATTTTCTTGAACTTCCAAGGACTGTACAGCCATTTGTTCATGAAAGTCAGGCATAACAGGTAAACTGTCTTGCAGTTCCACCATGGCTTGTGGTGTTTCTCTTTTCTTGACATTCTCTGAAATTGGCAATAACTTCTCGTCAAAAAAACGTTCCACAAACTCATTGCTGTAGCAGTAATCAATAAAGTTTACGAACTGGTACAAATGATGTAAGGCTAAAATCGCTTCACGTTCCTTGATCTCCCCACCATGAGCAGCATGATTGCCCCAACGTATCAAGAGAACCATCTGACTATGAAGCTCTGGATCTACGATTTCTCTAAAGTCATCATCCCAAACTAATGAAGACAAGGTGGCACGATAAGGGGCTTCCAAATAGGAATCATGGCTATAAATCCAATGAACAGCCTGCTCCAAGGCACGACGTGCCATGAAAGCTGTCGCTACAGTAGATGTCCCAATCATATTCTCAGCTTCTATACAGGGCCTAGAAAAAGATTCATACTCCTCGTTATTTAAAAGAAAATCAAAATTTCCCATTTTTCTCTCACTTTGATTAAATAGATACCTATATTATACTAGATTTTCAAGCTATTTCTCCACAGTTTTATAGCCATCTGACAAGCAAATTGTGATTTGTCAACCTGAGCCACAAAGTCTGCGAACTCGTTTTGGAGGGAAAGAGGGGGGAGGGGGATGGCAATATTTTTAATCATCGATAAGTTAAAAATTTTTTTGACGTACACCTCTTTGTTGATTCAATAGCATTGATCGTAAATTTTGAATTACATAATAAACATATATAGTATTCGTGATTTTATCATCTAATTTTGCGAAAGCAATAGCTTGATTACAAGACATTACTTTAGTATTGATTGATGATTTTAAACCCGCAGTATCATACATTCCTAGTAATAAACTACCTTTTTCAATTATTTTTGCAGAACTACATTCAATTGCTTTTTCTGTAATTTTTTTCAGAAAGAATCTTTCAATGTATTTATGTTCTAGTTCTCCTGATGTAATCCAAGGAATATGTCCTCCAAAAATATCTTTTCTTCATTTCTTTTTTTAGGAGTTCCACCGCTTTTTCCATATTCCAAATTCTTACTTACTAATACATATTCTTTCAGTACTAAATCTGTCTCTGGACATCTATATGGTAAATTCTGTATTCATCACATCTTCATTTTTGCATTCTTATATCCATTTTCATTAGAGTACTAGTAAATCTCGTTCCATATTGGACTCTTCAACTAATTTTCCATTCTTTGTCATTAAGAATAACATCCCCAAACAATTCGTTAAATCGGGATTTGCACTTAAGAGATGAATTTCTGATGGGAATGTTTGACATTACTTTGGTTGACCATAGCATAGGCTAAGGTTGTGTCAATTTTGCTGTGACCTAGCAGTTTTTGGACTTGTTCAATCGGCATTCCCTTATCAATTGCCTTTGTTGCAAGTGTTCTTCTAAATTTATGAGGGTGAACCTTTTGAATTCCAAGCTTTTGACCTAACTTTCTTAATCTAATCTCAACACCAGCTATTCCGAGTCTCTGGGCTTTTCCAAGCAAGGTAACAAAAAGAGCTGGATGATTATCTTCTCTGCTATTGATATAGTTTTTTAAATGAATTTTCGTACGAGCATCAAAATAAACAGGTCTCTCCTTTTTACCTTTCCCAAATACAACACATTCACGATTTTCAAAGTCAATATCTGAGCGATTCAGTTGAACAAGTTCTCCCACGCGCATTCCTGTTGAAGCTAGTAAATCGATCATTGCTAAATCTCTTAAGTTTTCACAATTGTCTCGCATGATTTCAAGATGTTCATCGGTATAAGTTTCTTTCACAGTTTGTTCGGTCTTAATCTTTTTTATCCGTCGAATAGGATTTTTGATGATATATTCCTCCTGCTCAAGCCAAGCAAAAAACGAAGACAAGATGCGTCGGATATTGTCCAAATTTGCTTTACTGCAATCTTTTTCTGACTGATACTGTGCTAGATAACTTCTCAAATCATCTGTTGTCAGTTGTGTTACAGACTGCTTTATGCTTGTAAATAAGTTTTCAATGGTTCTTTGATAATAACGAATGGTTTTTGCACTACACCCCTCCACCTGTTTAGCAGTAATAAACAAGGCTAACAAGGAATTATTCGTATACTTCTGTTGATTTACACCATTCACTAAATGGCGCTCTAAACTCTCCCGCAATGCTAGTAATTGTGCATTGTTTAAAAGGGGTAGCATTTCTTGAATGATGATTGTCACTTTTGTTTCCATATTTTCTCACTTTCATTATTTCAATAAAAAGAGACAATATTAGTTTTCTGTATTTCAGAATTCTAATACTGTCTGTTTATCTATTTTTTTCTTATAGGATTTAAACATCCAAGCTTAATTGTTGCCATTAACTCTAAATGAATGTTCAGAAATCCATTTGGTGTAGCTAGATAATCTTTCATCTGTTAAGGATTCTACTGCAATAGTTACACACATATCGATCGCTTCCTCAACTGTTACAGAAAAAAGATAACCATTCAACTGTAGAAATTTCACCAAAACGAAGAAAGCAGTTCGTTTATTAGCGTTGGCAAAAACATGCTTCTTGATCAATTGGACAAATAGTATCGTTGCCTTATCAAAAATTGTTGGATAAAGAGGTTTACCGAAGACAAATTGTTCTGGTAAATTGACAATCATATTTAAGGCAGAAGGACTAACTGTTTGAATTTTTTCATTAGGTGAATACCGTTGAATTGCTAAAGCATTGATTTTTTCAATTTGCTTTTCTGTCAGATAGACTGTCATTTTTCCACCAAAGCTTTGAAAACATCATCGTATTCGTCAAAAATTTTGTCCAAATTTAAGTCAAAGGCATCATCAGATACATAAGAAATCTGATGTCCAGACTCTTCGGGAGTAAAGATAATTTCACCACTTGGTAACAATTTTGCTTCGTATTTAACACCACTTGGAATGTTGAATTCACTTGGAATGGTAATGGTGATTGAATTTCCTTGTTTTCTTGTTTTTACTACCATCTGATTTCCTCCTTTGAAGTATTATAACAAATAATTACCGTAATTACAATGATAGAATATCAGCCAAAATACTCTTGCATGAGAGATTTCTTCAAAGTTTCAAGTTCTTCTAGTGATTTTTGAATTGCCAATTGTGATTTGTCGACCTGAGCCACAAAGTCTGCGAACTCGTTTTGGAGGGAAAGAGGGGGAGGGGATGGGAAATATTCTAATAAATCTGATTTTGCGTTAAGCTTTGGTGATCAGTACAGACTTTCATTTTGAACTTTTCATAAAAAATCATTATAGTATTTGATCTTTAGTAAATATAAATAGAAATAGTTACTAGAGTATTATTTATCATTCTAATGAGGTATCTGTAAAAAGCCCGAAACCATGTATTCTACTAATATCAAAAAGTTTTTTTACTCAACTGTAGTATATTTCCAGCATACAATAATTACCGTATGTAAATTTTTTTTTCAAAATGCAATCTTTAGCATGTATCTTATAATTCTCCACGTCATCAAATAGGAATTGTCCGAATATTTTATCTTCAACATTCTTTTTGAGTTCCTACCCATTTTCTATATTTCTCAGAATCTCTTTTCAATTTGCTAATTTTTTTCCCAACCCATTTTCATTCAGAATAGGATCTCCCAAAACATCTCGTTAAATCGGGATTTTTACAAGCATGTTAAATTTTTTTCTTTGTGTTTTTCTCTAATTAGTATTAATTGCTCTAATCTTTTAATAATATTTGTGATATTTTTTTGAATATTTAAGTCAATCTCAGGTACAGTAATTTTTTACTTAAAGATTGTCTGGTAATTTGTGGTTGTGCTGAACCAGTTATAACATCATCAAACCCTCGATATTGAAGAAAATAATATAAAAAAATCTATCGTAATAACAGATTCATCTAAATCATCAAGTGCCATAGAGTTACCTGTAATATAGGAATATGGAAGTGATTTATTCACTGTACCGCAAGTTGCTCCACGACAGGTTATACAAAGTGTAGGATTCTCATGATTATAATCTGAAAAGTAACCAATTATCCCATTTGCACCAAATACTGGATATCCATCTTCAACTAATTCACTAGCTGAAATGGTCTTCCACTGTTTGGGATTACACACATCAATTAATTTCACGCAACCACCTCCTCGAAATATCGGGATTTGACGAGCTCTTTATATTTTTGAATTTGGTCTTTCTTTTTTGTAATCAATTTTTGAATATCAGATATTCTTTTTGATATACTAATCTGCGTATGATAATCTGGTAACTTTAACTCGATTTTTTCTAAAGATGATTTTGTTAACTTCCCTCTAGTTGAACCTGTGATATATGATGTTAAATCTAAATAGTCAAGATTGAGCTTGATATAATTAATATCAACACCTGTTTTTCATTTTTAGTACATGAGCATGATTATTTACCCAGCACTTTTCATTCATTACATAAGTACACTCTTCATCTTTACCCCCAACTTCCCACTGTCTTCAGCAATACAAAGAATTTCTTCATTTTCGTCAAAAATATATTCATCTATAAAATCAATAATATTATTTGCACCACAATATGGATATTTTTGTTAAAGATTTTTTTTCTATTCGTTGAAGATTATTAAGTGGTTTTCGACGATTATCTAATAAATTGTCACTTCCCCCAACTTCACTTTTTTTCATACGTTCATCTCCCTACTTTAGTAATTCTTCTAACTCTGCTAAGCCAGCTTGAATTTCTTTTTCTAGATCATTGATTTTCTTTAAGATGACTTCTGTTGGTTCATACTCAACTTTTTCATACTCGATTTCTTTGTATTTATTGATGGACAGATCAAAAATCATTTTCCTTAATCTCATCAACTGGAACAAAGAAGGACTGGTCTGTTCTCTTACGATCTGTTTCTTTCTCTAATTGATGGTATCGTTGAATAATATCTGGAATATCATTTTCGTTGATAGGCTGGCGTTTATCATCTAAACTCAGACCGTCTGCTTTCATATCGTAAAACCAAACCTTATCCGTTCCACCATTTCCAGTCTTAGTGAAGATAAGGATAGCGGTTGAAACTCCTGCATAAGGCTTGAAAACACCACTTGGCATCGAAATAACTGCATCTAGTTTATGGTGCTCAACGATTTCCTGACGAATCCCTTTATGAGCTTTAGAGGAACCAAAGAGGACACCGTCCGGTACAATAACAGCTGCACGTCCACCTGGCTTCAAAGTGCGTAAGAAAAGGGCAAGGAAAAGCAACTCTGTCTTCTTAGTCTTAATCGTAGCCAACAAATCTCCAGAGGTTGAATCATAATCAAGAGATCCTTTGAAAGGTGGATTGGCTAAAACTAGAGTATATTTATCAGCTTCTTCATTATCTTGAGATAGTGAGTCTAGATAGCTAATTTGGGGATTTTCAACCCCATGGAGCATCATGTTCATAGCCCCAAGTCTCAACATTGTCGTATCCGTATCATTCCCATGAAACATGGTATTGTGGAAATGTTTTACACTGTCAATATTTGTCTGCCACTCTTCTTTTCTATCGGTCTAAAGTAGCGACTAGCTGAAACTAAAAAAATCCTGCAGAATCCCATGGCAGGATCTGAGATAATATCCTTAATTGTCGGTTGCATGAGCTCAACCATCATATCAATGATATGACGAGGAGTACGAAATTGACCATTTGCCCCTGCCTGAGATAATTTTGACAATAGATACTCGTAAATGTCTCCAATATCTTTTATATCCGTAGGTAACTCATCCAGAGCAGCTATCGCCTTTTGTAAGGTAGCAGGTTTATTGATTTGAAAAATTGCATCCCTCATATAACGCGAAAAAGCTGTATCGTCAGTATCCCCCTTCAGATTCTTAATAAATGGAAAAATCTCTTGTGACATCAGGCGATAAACTTCTTGCGCATCTCCTAAGTTCTTAAAGGTTGACCAACGATATTCAGGTTTATCCTTTGGGAAAATTCCCTCATAGGGAATACCTAGAAATTCAGCATCATTTTCTCGTCCAAGTTCAACTCTGTCCAAATCCTTCATAAATAAAAGATAAGTCAATTGTTCAATGTTAGTCAAAGGATTCGCATTCCCCTCTGTCCATAACATTTCCCAAAGCTGATCAATCTTATTCTTTAATTCGCCTGTAATCATATTTTACCTCTCAAAATGTTTCAATTTTAAAAATCTGACATACAAAATTTTAAAACTTCTTATACGCCCATTTTATCAGATTTCTAATACTTTATCAAAAAAATTACTATAGTATCTACAGAAAAAAGCCTCCAAGAGGCTTTTTCTCATCTGACAATATCTTTATACATATCTGGTCTTCTATCTCTAAAGAGACCCCAGTTCAGGCGCTCATTCGCTCCCTTGTCAAGGTCATAGGTAGTTAACAAGATAGCTTCACCTTGTCGTTCAGCTTGACTTAAAATAGCTCCTGTTTCATCGGTCATAAAGGATGAACCGTAGAAGTTAAGACTGGAACTTTGTCCTCCATTTTCCTTGCAAGGAGTGACTTCTTCTAAACCATAACGATTGGCTGCAATAACTGGCACAATATTTGCTGCTGCGTGTCCTTGCATGGTACGTTGCCAATGACCACAACTATCTGTATCCAAAATCGGCTCTGAACCAATGGCTGTTGGGATAAAAGAGTAATTCTGCTCCATTTAATGCAAGACAACGGGCTGTTTCAGGAAACCACTGATCCCAACAAATGCCAATACCAATCTTGGCATAGCGAGTATCCCAGACCTTGAAACCAGTATTTCCAGGTGTGAAAAAGAATTTCTCTTGGTAATAATGGTCATCAGGAATGTGAGTCTTCCGATAAACGCCAAGCACTTCTCCATCTGCATCAATGACAGCAATAGAATTGTATAAGACATTACCATCTTTTTCATAGAAACTGATCGGTAAAACGACCTTTAGCTCTTTGGCAATTCCTTTGAAAATGCTGAATAGCCGTATTTTTCTGATACCGTCTGGGCATACTGGTAGTAGTCATACTGACGTTCCTGACAGAAATAGGGACGTTCAAATAATTCAGGCAAGAGAATAATTTGGGCTCCTTGCTCAGCAGCTTGTCGAACTAAACGTTCAGCTGTTTGGATATTGGTTTCCACATCCTTAGCGCATTGCATCTGAATGGCTGCAACCGTTACATTTCTCATCTTTTTTTCTCCTATTCTGGAATTTGTTGGGTAATACAGTGGATATTTCCACCACCTAAAAAGAATATCTCTAGCTGGGATTCCTACGACTTCACGGTCTGGGAAACACTGACTGAGAATATCCAAGGCCACTTGATCGTTTTACATCCTGAAATTGTGGCACCAAGACAGATTTATTGAGCAATATAAAAAAATTCACATAGGAAGCTGCTAGACGTTCACCCTGCATAGCGCTCCTCTTCGCCTTCTTCATAAGTATAGCCCGGCAAATCCTCCTCTGTAACTACTTGATGAATAGCTGGGATTGGAAGTTTATGAATAGTGAAACTCCGGCCCTTTTGCATCAGTTTCCTTCTCTAAGAGAGCTAAATCAGCTGCAGACATGGCATACTGAGGATCTTCTTGGTCGTCCGTCCAAGCTAAAACAAGCTCTGCAGGGACCCTACAAAGGCAGCAACATTGTCGACGTGTTCATTTGTTTCGTCTTGATAAATACCGTAAGGCAACCAAATAACTTTTTCGGCACCGAGACTCTCTAGTAAGGTCTTTTCAATCTCCTCTTTAGTCAGGTGAGGATTGCGACCAGGACTTAGAAGACAACTTTCAGTCACAAGTATGGTTCCTTGACCGTCACTGTGAATAGCTCCGCCTTCCAGTACAAAATGGTTTGGCATCGTAAACAGGTATATTTAAGACTTCTGCAAAAGCGACTGGCTACTTGGTCATCTGCTTCATAGTCTTGGTAAAGACCGTCAACAGCACCACCCCAGGCATTGAAAGACCAATCTACCGCCAACTTTTCCTTTTGATCATTGAGGAGAATAGTTGGACCAGTATCACGAGCCCAGGCATCATTTGTCTGAATATCTAGATAAACAACCTTGTCTCCAAGATAAGATTGTGCTTCAAATAGATAGTCTTGCTCCACCAAAAGGTAAACTGTTTCCCCTTCTGATATGGTCTTTGATGATCTGAGTAAAATGCTTTTTTTGCAGCTTTTTCCTTGAAAAAGGCCAAGACCCTGGTCGAGTCGGCCATATCAAAAGAGTTCCCATGATGGGGTTCATACTCTGCTGGCATACGATAGCCCTAATTTCTTTGGACTGTCCATCATGATAATCTCTCCTTAAAGTCTTGGTAGCCAAATGCTTTGACTAGACTGCACTCACCCTTTTTATCCATGAGATACAAACTTGGAAGCCCAATGCCGTTAAAGGTATTATTTTTGACAAAGGAGTAAATAGCCATGTCTTCAAAATAGAGGCGATCGCCGATTTCAATCGGTTTTTCAAAGCTATAATCCCCAATGACATCCCCTGTTAGGCAAGTATTTGAAGAGAGTCTATAAGTATAAGGTTTTTTTCTTGCGCTTCAAAATCCATCTCTCAATGGGAGGGACGATAAGGCATCTCAAGAACATCTGGCATATGGCAGCTTGCCGAGGCGTCTAGCACCAAGGTCTCAATCCCATTTTCAACAATATCCAAGACTTCTGTCGCTAGATAGCCCGCATTAAGGGCAATGGCTTCACCTGGTTCGACATAGACATCAAGGTTATAGGTTTCTCGAATACGTTTAATCTCAGAGATCAGTAAGTCCACATCATAATCATCTCTCGTAATATGATGTCCACCACCCATATTGAGCCATTTAACTTGGTGCAAATAAGCTCCAAACTGGTCTTCTACTGCTTTCAAAGTCGTTGTAAATCATCTGCCCCTTGCTCACAGAGGGTATGAAAATGAAGTCCGTCAACCAATTCCAATAAATCACTTGGTATCTTGTCTGAAGTCACTCCAAAACGAGAGCCAGGAGCACAAGGATCATAAAGCGCGTGGTCACCCTGCGTTGAACATTGAGGATTGATGCGAAGACCCACACTGATACCAGCCTCACGACAACGTTGACCATACTTTCGAAGTTGTCTCTCTGAGTTAAAATCAATATGATCCGATATTTGCAGTAGCTCTTCCATATCTGATTCCTTGAAAGCAGGTGCAAATACATGGACTTCTCCCGGAAACTCTTCTCTAGCTAACTTAGCTTCATAGAGTCCACTAGCCGTCGTACCTGATAGATACTGGCTAATTAGGGGATAGGTTTTATAGAGAGAATAAGCCTTTTGAGCGAGCAACACCTTACAGCCTGCCTTTTCCTGAACCTCTTGCAAAATGCTACAATTTTCTTCTAGTTTTGCTAAATCAATGACATAGGCTGGTGCTGGTACTTGTTCTAACTTCATTAGTCCACCATTTGTGGATTTCAACCACAACCCATGGCAAACCGTATTTATTTAAAGCTTCCATGAATGGGTCTGGATCCAACTCTTCAAGGTTATAAACTCCAGGCTGTTTCCATGTACCATCCATCACTAATTTTGTCCCAATCATGGCAGGAACACCTGTTGTGTAAGAAATGGCTTGTGATCCAACCTCTGCATAGCACTCCTGATGGTCGCAAACATTGTAAATGTAGATGGTCTTTTCAACGCCATCTTTGACGCCTGTAAAGATACATCCGATATTGGTTTTTCCAACTGTACGTGGGCCAAGGCTGGCAGGATCTGGAAGTAAGGCTTTCAAGAATTGGATTGGAACAATTTCTTGGCCGTTAAAGTTAATGGCATCTGTACGAAGAAGCCCAACATTTTCCAAGCATTTCATGTGCGTTAGATAAGATTGGCCAAAAGTCATAAAGAAACGAATGCGTTTAACACCTGGAATATTCTTTGCTAATGATTCGATTTCTTCATGGTGGAGGAGATACATGTCTTTTTGACCAACTTGAGGGAAATCATACTCACGTTTGATAGACATAGCTTCGACTTCTACCCATTTTCCATCTTCCCAGTAAGAACCTGGTGCAGAAACTTCACGCAAGTTGATTTCTGGGTTAAAGTTTGTCGCAAATGGATAACCGTGGTCACCACCATTACAGTCTAAAATATCGATATAGTGGATTTCGTCAAAGTAGTGTTTGAGGGCGTATGCTGAAAAGACGCTGGTTACCCCTGGGTCAAAACCAGATCCAAGTAAAGCAGTCAAGCCTGCTTCTTTAAATTTTTCTTGATAAGCCCATTGCCATGAGTAATCAAAGTAAGCTGTAAAACCAAGTTCCTCGCAACGTTTCTCATAAATAGCACGCCATTCAGGGTCTTCTGTGTCCTCAGCCTCATAGTTGGCAGTATCGATATAGTGGACACCTGTTGCCAAACAAGCATCCATAATGGTCAAGTCTTGATAAGGTAGGGCTACGTTCAAAACGGCTTCTGGCTTGTAGCTTTCAATCAAAGCAATCACTTCTTCTACCTTGTCGGCATCAAGAGCAGCTGTCTCAATCTTTGTACTTGTTTTACCTTCTAATTTAGCCTTCAAATCATCGCATTTTGATTTGGTACGACTAGCAATCATAATTTCTTTAAAAGTTTCGCTATCTTGGCAAATCTTTGAAATAGCAACTTGGGCAACGCCCCCACATCCGATCACTAATAAACGACTCATTTTTTTCCTTCCTCTTCTTCTAAAATGTCTTCTACATACTTAGGCAACATAAAGGCCCCCACATGTAAGTTTGCAGTGTAATATTCCGTAAATAACTGGCGTTTTTTCCAGCCTTCCTTATCAAAATCTTTGACAGGGTGATATTTTTTCGATGCAAATCCAAACAACCAATAGCCAGCAGGACTAGTTGGGATATGTGCTTGATAAACCCGGCTGATTGGAAAGGCTTGATTGACCTTGCGGTGCATGCTTCGGCATGCTGACTCATCTTCGTCAAAGAAGGGACTACCATGCTGGTAAATCATGATACCGTCTTCTTTCAAGGCTCTATAGCTATTGCCGTAAAATTCCTTGGTAAAGAGCCCTTCCGTATGTCCAAATGGATCTGTCGCATCATTGATGATGATGTCGTAATCATCTTCACAATTTCTCAAAAATCTCAGTCCATTTTGGTAGTAAATGGTGACGCGAGGGTCATCAAGTCCTGCAGCAAAATCTGGGAAGTATTCTCGACAAACCTCAACCAGCATCTCGTCAGGTTCTACAATATCGATTTGTTCCAATTCAGGATAGAGAGTTAATACTTGGGCAACACCACCGTCACCACCCCCAATAACCAAAACTTTCTTGGATTTGGATGGACAGCCATAGGAACGTGGACGGTCATTTCGTTGTAGACAAAATCATCTGCATCTGAGAACAAGACATGCCCATTTAAAATCAAAATCTTTCCAAAAGCTGGAGTATCTAATACTTCAATATCCTGCCATTCACTTTTACCAGCGTAGAGTTGCTTAGCAGTTCTCAAGGATAATTTCACATCTGGAGTATGAACTTCAGAAAACCATAAATCCATCTAGTTCTCCTTTCTTTCGATGACATTGATGTGATTGACCTCTGGATCCTCCGTTCCTTGGAGGGAACAACCACGTTCCTTTGCAAATTTGATATAATCGACAATTTCTCGTGTAATCCGTTCACCTGGCGCTAGGATTGGAATTCCTGGAGGATAGCACATGACAAATTCCCCACATACCTGGCCGACGGACTCGTCTAATGTTAAGCTTCTTCTATCTGCATAGAAGGCTTCCTGAGGAGATAGCAGCAACTCAGGTTGGATATATTCTCCAGCAATCAAGTCCTTTCCATCTCGCGAGTAGAGTCTCTTGATATCAGCCAAAGCACCAACCAAACGCTCAATATCTTGGATACGGTCACCAATTGAAATGTAGGCTAAGATATTGCCGATATCACCAAACTCGATTTGAATGTCATATTCATCCCGTAAGAGATCATAAACTTCAATCCCTGTTAGACCAATCCCCTGAGTGTAAACTGACAGCTTGGTTACATCAAAATCACAAACTGATACACCATCTACTAGTTCTTTTGAGTAGGCATAGTAGCCACCGATGGCATTGATTTCACGACGAGCATACTCAGATAGCTCAATAACTTTCTCAAACGACTCTTTACCACGAAGGGCTAGGTTTCTACGAGAAACATCTAGACTAGCCATTAGCAAGTAGGATGCTGATGTTGACTGAGTCAGATTAATAATCTGTCGTACGTACTCAGGATTCATCTGATCACCAACTAAAAGAAGGGAACTTTGAGTCAAGCTACCACCGGACTTATGCATAGATACAGCTGACATATCTGCTCCTGCATCCATAGCAGACAGAGGAAGTTTATCTGTAAAGTGCAGATGAGCACCGTGCGCCTCGTCTACTAAGACTTTCATTCCCGCTGCGTGTGCCATCTCTGTTAAACCCTTAAGATCTGAACAAATCCCATAATAGGTTGGATTGTTAATTAGGATAGCCTTGGCATCCGGATGGTCCTTAATTGCTTGGGCAACACGCTCATTTTCAAGTCCCAAAGCAATACCGATTTTAGGGTCCACACTCATTTCAATATAGATAGGAATAGCTCCGCATAAAACGAGTGCATTAATAGCTGATTTATGGACATTTCGAGGAAGGATGATTTTATCACCAGATTTACAGGTGGAAAGAATCATGGTTTGCACGGATGAGGTTGTCCCACCAATCATCAAAAAGGCATGAGCAGCACCAAATGCTTCTGCTGCTAGTTCTTCTGCATCTCTGATAATCGAAATGGGATGTCCTAGATTATCCAAAGGTTTCATAGAATTGACATCGATTCCAACGCATTTTTCCCCTAAAAGTTCCACTAATTCTGGGTTACCACGTCCACGCTTATGACCTGGTACATCAAAAGGTACAATTCTTTTTTTTCGTAACTTGACCAGTCCCTCATAAATAGGAGCTTGGTTTTGATTTAACATTATAGAGACATACTCCTTTACCATAGTTTTACACCTCAACAACCCAAGGTGCTAAAGGATACTTATGAAAAAAGAGCAGGTTGGCACCTGCTCTACAATCTACTGACGTGTTTATGTTTGTTTCTTTTGAGTATGTCTGTTCCTGATGTTTCCTAACTCTCTAGTAGCAAATATTACGTACTTTATTGATCGTTTCACAAGATGACGTGTGCTTTCACCACACTAACAAATGTATACGAATTAGAACTAATGTCCTAACATCAACTTATAAAAGTAGGCTTTTAACCCTATCAATAATGTGGTTTTTCAACCACGCTTCGGCATTCAACCCTGCCTGTCCGTAGGCATTTTTTACTCGGGTTTATATTTACTAGAAAACATCTTCTCATTTTCTAAGCTTTATAACTATATCATTTTTACACAAATTTGTAAAAGTATTTTTTTGAGAAACTTTTATAAATTATTTACATTTTTTTAGTTCGTATTTTTTTACTATACCTAAAAAAATTGAAAACTATTTCAAATTTGCCTTTAAATAATAAAAAAGAAACTAAATAATTTAATTCCTTTAGATAGGCATAAGCAAAGCTAACTATTCAAAATCGTATTACTCATCACGCGCTACTTTGGCAGCTAGTTCAAAATCAGTCATCAAATAATTTTCATCTAGACGGATAAGACTATAATACTCATTCCAAAATAGAGAGTCACTGTTACTTGACCACTGTAATCCATACCACAATTGAGTGACATCACTTGTATGTGATGGGGGGATTGACCATAGATGCTTTTTTTGAAAGTTTCTTGAACAAGTGGAAGGTCCAGTCGAGTAGTCAAGTCGAGTTCATCCAATTTCAAAATTATAGAATGTTCTATAGCTGCTTCAATGCTTTCCTTGTTAAATCGGACCTGAATAACCTTAGAATCTTCTAGAACCACGTCCTTATCTTCTGCCCCGTAAAAGGAAATACTCCCAAGAACTATGCCATCTTTTGCAAAGAGATAGGGAGCGTAGGGAACAGCATTACTATCAAGCTTGAAGCCTTTTTCAATGGTGACTGTTTTATTGCCCTGCATACTTTTTGGAAATTGCCATCTGTCAGGAGGTATTCGTAGTCGCTAGCACCATCACCTTGTCTTACATAGATATCAAATCCAGCTTTCATCAGATCACTTGCTTTGGTTTCTGCTAACGTAATTTTACTTTCATTAATTTGCAAAATCGGTGCTTGAGGTGGCAAACCAATCGTGAGATGAAACATGACTCCTACTAGAAAGACCATCAAGGTTATAAGGAGGGCAAGCATAGACTTTCCAGTCCTTTTTCTTGCATTGAAAAGGGCCATTAGAGCAGGTAGGAGGATCATTTTTGGCTAAAATAGAATTCCCCACACCGCCTCTATTTAAGGTCTGAAAAGCAAAGATCCCTGCAATAGAAATCAACGTCAGGTAGACCAAAATCTCGCCCTAAACCCAGTTTTTTTCTGTTCGAGTTTGTTGATTTACAGGAGTTTCGTACAATGATTGCCCATTCTCTTTCCTCTTTTTTAGAATGAGATAAAAGCCCAGACCGAGTAGCAGATTAAAAATTGCAAAAACCATTAAAGTGCCTATAATCACCGTTCTACCCATGGCTCTCTACTCCTTTATCTTCTCTCTCAAATCTTATCTTTCTCTTTAATGTCCAATTCCCAACTAATAAAAACCAGCAAGAAGAAGGGCCACCTTCTATCAGTACAATCGGTAAAAAGCCAGTATAGCAATCATCAAAAAAACTAGCTTTCTTTTTGACGCCAACTACCGCCCCCAGTCTCCGTTTATCAGTCCCCCAAAATAGTCGATGTAGTTAGTAAACCAAGTCCATAAAGGGATTTTTGAAAATCATTGAGCCTTAGGTAAATGAACATAGCAGAATATAGCAAAACATAAAGAATTCCAAGGACTAGAATAATCTTTTGACTAGTTCGAGTAGCCTCTAGAACAATTTTTTCTCTCTTCTCTGGCTTTATTTTTTTTAGACTTGGATTCTTACAAGAGAGTTTTTCAAATCTATAGACCAGAAATCGGTAGAGATAATACTTTTTTTAATATCACGCTTCATAAAAAAACCCCAATCTAGGAAGGACACTCAATTATAAATCATGGTTTAAACATCTAATTTCAAGGAATTTCCTTCCAAATAGACGGCTTTTGACTCAGTGATTTTGATTTTTTGATCTTCTGAAAAACCAATGGTTTCGCCGTCCTTTAAGGTGACATCTCTACCTAAAACATACTGAAGAATAGACAAGAGGAAATAATATAAGTCATCGCTATCCATAGAAGACTCGATAATTTCAATCTCAGCTTTTCCAAACTCTTTCAAACCATAAGTGTAAATACTAGTTTTATCTCCCTGGTTGATAATTCCCATATAAATCCAGAGTTGAAGGGGAAGCATTTCTTCTTTCAAAAGGTCAGCCAGGTCTAGATAAAGATCTTTGGGCAAGAGCAAGGTGGTAGATCCCTGATAAATACCAATAGCTAATTGACTAGTTTTTAGGATAGAAGCATTGACTTTAGTTAATAGGGAATAAGTTTCTACTGGCGAAAGATTGTCAGACAAAATAGAAACAATGGCGTGTTGTGTGTGCTCCTGTGTTTCCTTCTCAACATCCTGCCAGAGGTAAGAATAGGCATACAATTCTTCAAATTCTTGACTTGGGATAGGCAAATCCATTAAAGCCAGCGCAACGAGAGCACCATCAATCACAAAGGTTGCACTAGAATCATCCCCAGAAACTTCAGAAATTTCGACTCCCCAGTGAGATTTCAATTCCTGAACAACCTGGTCTAAAGAATAGGCCTGCTTGCCTTTAAAGAGGGGCATGGACAAGATCAGTTGTTTTTTCTTCTCTGACTTTTCTTTCTTACTAGTAAATAGATTTTTTAAAAAATTCATAGGACTTCTCCTTTTTCTCATATCAGTTGGGAAGTAAAGGTATCTTGGTCAAAGTGAGTCGCCATACCAAGTTTCCTCATCCTCAAAACCGTAGAATTTCTCATCAAGTAGCCAATTTCCATCCACCAATCTAAGTACAAACTGATGCTTCATTTCTAAAGCTTCTTGATAATGGGTGATGACTCTTGCTTCTTCAGCTTTTGTCATGATAAAATCTACAGAAAAATCATTCCTTTGAACATAGTTATACTCACTTGGGGAGCCATAAGAATTTCGAACTCCTCCTTCCAAGCATTTTCGAGTCACTTGTCCAGTCATAAGTTGGATTTGTCTATGAAAAATAGTCATCCATAAGTTCATTCCACTAAAGGGATGAAGCTTGATTTAGATGGGATGGCAAGGGCTTCTTTTTCCTTATCCAGTGCTCTGTTACGCTCAAAAATTTCCTCTTCTAACAAGGTTAAACTTTTGAGTAAATCAAGCAATGGTGGGATGATTATTTCCACCATAGCTCGATAGTTTTCAGGGGTATTTTTATAGTTCACTCTCATGATTATTCTCTTAACTCTCCTGGATTAATTGCTTTAATTCTAGGTCTGAAAGAAAGCCTTCCATGTAAAGTTTCCTAAGTAAATCTTTATCTACGGTAATTTCATAATAGTCAGTCACAAACTCATGAAATCTCTCAAAGCTATCAAAAAGGTAAGAGAGCAACCATTCTCCGCCATCCTGATTTTGGTAAGTGTATTGATGCGCGTGACCGTCATACCAGATAAAGAAGGTTGTTTCATCTTTTTGGTCTTCTGAATAAAGTGAGAGATACTCTTTCATCCAGTCCTTTATAAAAACCATCAATGACGTCTTGATTCCACTCGTCAGCAGCAAACTGGCTTAAACTGCTTTCATGATCAAAACCTTTTATGAGGATCATTTTATCAGTCAAAATCACATCTAAAGAATCACCAGAGCCATTGTCAATAAGGTAGCGGAGTCCATAGTCTTCCTCAGTCTTAATCACGAGTCTGAGCCAATCCTCACTCGGATCTGTTAGATACTCATCAATGACCAGCAAGGCATCTAAGCGAGTCTTTTATCTTGTCCCAATCAATCTTTCTCATCTCTAAAAACCTCCATCTTATTCTTGCAATTTATCAAGATCACAAGCTCTATAACGAGCTGTTAGATAGCCTGAAAAGCTAATCTGAGGGATATTCCACTCATTAGGCAAATAAATCGAACAATCTACCTGATCACCTAGAGGAGAACTTGCTGAGAAGACAAATCTTCCCAAATCCTCATTATTAGGATTTCTTTCAACTTGACCCAATCTGCTAGTATTGAACCAGTCTTTAAACAGTAACCAGATTTGCTCTGCATCTTCGTTTAATAGGGAGACTTTCAAGTTGTAGCTGATTCCGACCCTACATCTTTTTTTGAATCCTGATTCATCAGCTTTACAAACTTTTATCGATCCCTTATCATACTGCCAGTTATCACTATCTAATAGGGGAAATTGAACAGATAGATTGTCTTTAAATCCCTGCATAGTATCAAATAAATCTTTGGAGGCAGCTTCGAATAATTCTAGTTCTTCCATAGTCTTCTCTTTAATTTTCATAGCTAATCACATTTCGATTTAATCTGCATCAACCCAGATCTGGTATTTTTGACAATGTAGACATCTAAACAAATAACCACAGATAGGCCCGTCTTTGACTAAGTAGTCTTCTACCTCTTGATATTCTTCACGCGCTTCATAGTCTGCCAAGACTTGCTCAGCGATTCCCATATCCTTCAATTCTCGAGTTCCAACTGTACCCAAGTAAGCACAATAATCTTGGCAACAAGAAAGCCAATATTCTCCCTGCCAACTAGAGTAGCCTGGGGTCTGACAAAAAAGCAGCTGATTCTTTTCTGGATCCAATTCACCCCTGCCACTCGGCATCTTGGACAAATTCTGCATCGAAATTTTTTTAGCTGCTTGACCGTTTGCAATGCACATTGGGACAAAGGTATTTCTATATTCTCGATACAATAAGGGATCAAGGCATAATAAACATTGCTTTCTTTCCCACAAGATGGACAAAGCTTGGCTTCTCCTTCAACAAATGAACCTGTAGCCAACGGATCTGGATGATAGATAAAATGTGGCAAAGACTGTAATAGCTTCTGCCTATGCTTCTTCTCCTCTTTTCTTAGAGGACGAGGAAGGGCAAAACGATCGCCATGACTCTGACTCATTTCCTGTAAACGGCTCAGTTTCTTTATCTGTTTTTTCGATCAGGTTTGTCTAAGATTTCAGTAAATAAGTTATAGGCACTAGTGTAGAGACCCAATTGCTCATAGAGATCAACTAAGACCTTCTTCGCTTCTAAATCGTCAGACTTTGCTAATTCATCAGCCAAATCATAAAGAGCTGCAACACTTGAAGGCTTTCCATCTTTAGCATGGTATTCCCTTGTCCGGGTGATATATTCTTGTAAATATGGATTCATCTGACTACCTTTTCTTACATGGATAAATTCTGATTAACAAATGGTGACGAGGACAAATACCATTTAAGCCTAACATTGCTTTTATATAAATCTTTCATTTCATCACCTGATTTTTAACCTCTTATTGTCAGACAGTTAGTAAATTTCATACACAAGCTCTCTATCAACTTGAAAATATTTGTCGAATTTCACTAAAAGATAAAGGGATCCAGCTGGAGAGACACCGGCATCATAACCTAGAGCAAATTCGCCATAAGAACTACTTTTATCCAAGATTAACTCCCTTAATTCCAGTTCTGTAACTGCTTTATCAGGCCAATTATCATGGATAACCTTTTTGAGCATTTTTTATCAAGGTGTTCCAAGTTTCTATATAAACTAGTCATCAAATCATCTGATAATAAGACTAAATCCTGTTCACAGTAACCTGTAAAATAAATATTTATGTCTTTATTTAGATATCGCCCTAGAAAATAGATCCCCTGAATCATGTTTTTTTCCCAGTTTATTCCCTTCCATAATGCCAATAAATCTTCTTTGTTCATTTATTACCTCAAGCAGTTTTATTCTTTTTAGGAATGTTTAATAAACTTTCTAACAAATAGTGACTAGGACATTTCCATTGAGCTCCCAGAATCTTTTTGTAAAAACTCTTTCATATTTACAAAACTGATTCGAATTTCATCCTTGATTTCTTCCTCTTCCTCAAGATAATCCCAAATATTAGGATAGAGGTCAGCTTTCTTACATGCTTCCATACTAAAGTCTGCCATAGCCTCTGTCCATGTCAAAACTCTTCTAAAAGCTTGACTGATAGCCGCAATTCTCGATTTTTTTCAGTATAGGCGATATATTCAGATACATCCTCTAGAGGAGTCACCCCTAAAACCGCTTCTCTCAAGGGATTGTCATCCAAAAAAATTCTGAACTACTAAATCCTGTCATGACAAAGAGAAGAGCATCCCACATCTTATCAATATCTATTAAGATATCATGAGTATCAGCGGAGTCCTCAGCAAAAATCTAACAAGTCATCTTCTTGATTAGAAAGAGCTTTTTATTTGTTCTAATTCATTGTCTGGTAAATATTGATAATTGGCAATCATTCCCATGATTTTTTTCTCCTTTGAATCTTGTAGGATAATACTGATGTTTTTTTAGCTCTATTTCTATAGAAAATGCTATAATGGAGCTAAGAAATTGTTTTTATTGAATGTTAAATAGGGGAAATAGTCATGTTCACTAGTATTGTTTTGGGTTTTTATGCTCTTTTCTTTCTATCCTTGTCCTTTACTATCTATCTCTATATCAGACTTCTAGTTGCGGTTAAAAAAGGCAAAGACATTCCCAAATGGATTTATAAACTTGGTCATGCTGTTCAAGGAAGAATTCACGTTGACTATGAAGAAATCACTGATGCCAATGCCCTTAAAGAGATTCATTGGTTCTTGCTAATCTATTTAATCGTAAATCTACTGGTATTGGCTGTCTTCTACTATCATGGTAATAGCTTTCCTCAAGCCATTTATGAATGTTTGAAAAAACAATTTTTTATCGTACTTGTTAGTATGGTTTTAAAAAGTATTGGCAAATTTGTTGTACTAGCTATAAGAAAAAACTTTCATAACAGTCATGCTTATGCATCAACCAATGCTTTTGTCGGGACAGCTTTTTTAACCAGTTATGTTTTTATGTTTTGCTTGATGATGAGTGGCCTTCCAGCTCAACCTGTTCCAGTAAGCATTCAAGATACAACTGTCATTATCGGGGAGACCAAGGCTTCCGAGCTTTTAGACCAAGGCTATACCTTTGGAGATAAAGGCGCAGAGAGCTCCATCACCAATCCCAAAAACGACCACTTTTACTACGGTCAGCTTCTCGAAGTCAAGCGGGATAATCAGTCCTTTGGCTTTATGAGCCTTACTCCCACAGGTAAAGATACTGATCAGCTCAAAAACTGCGTCATCACCTATTACAGAACACCTAAGGATAACAAGCAACTAGAAGAAATTTCCATCAATCATGTCAAGCTAGCAAATCTCAAGCTCCAAGACTTTCAAACACGAAAATTAATCGATATCTTTGAAGTCAATCCAGTTGATTATAACGTCTCTGATAAAGATACCAACTTTATCCTAACCATCCAAACAGCAGATTACGACCTCTGGAAAAGATACCGAATTGAATCCAAGTCAATTCAGATGGTTCCCTAGATAGCTATGGTGTCAGAGCCCAACATAGCATGTGGGAATGATTCACCATTTCTCCCTTTATCACATAAGCATTAAACTGAAAAAATATCATCGACGAGTTTGTAGCTTTCGATGAATCGAAGGCCAGAAGAACCTTTATCTCTAGTGATTTCTTCATAAATGTCTTCTAAATTTTGGGCAGGTGCCAACATCCAAAGACTAAAAGGTCTAAGTTTCACCTGTCCAATTTTTTCAATATTTTCTAATAATTGCCCTAAATCTTTGTGATTGAACCAGCAATCTGTAACGAGAGCAAACTTTGTATTGTCCATCTTACAGGAGATTTGACTGGTCAAAAAATCATCTATGGAGGGCTTTTTTGTTTGTAAGAGGCGTGTGCAAGCCAAATGATACTCAAGCTTTCTAGGACTCTGCTCAACCATAGATACAAAGACAAGACCATACTCATCTTGGAACTTAACAGCAAGGAGATCTCCTTCTTCAAAATAAGGTTTGCGTTTAGTTTTGGCTTTAGGGACCTTTAGAGGCCTAGGATTTTCAGTTTGCAACTGAACTGCAAGTTTATCCAAGACCTTTTGCCTTTGCTTCAAAGCCTTTGAATCTATTTCCAACCAAAATGGATCAGCCCCTTTTTTGATAAGCTCCAAGGTTTTATCTCTGATATCGTCTGTCAGGTGACCAATCTTCCACAGTGAGTAGGCAAGAGCAGTCCAATAAATTTCTGTAAAAAAGTCTGTTTGACAGTAATCTTTCTCTGCATCGAGGATATCCTTGATAATATTGGCCACATGATTACCATCTCTATAGCGACCAACTACCTCATTGTAAATGTCATAACCTTGATCACTGTCAATGATTTTAATGCCATCAATAGCCATTCTCAACTCCTAATGTTCAATCGACATCTTATTTCTAAATCTCATAACTTATTTAATCTTATGCTTGTTCATTTTCTCTTGGAAAATATCTGTAAGAATTTGTCGCAATTCTTGAGCTTCCTTTTCAGGAAGTTGGCCTTCTTGTTCAGCTACAGCATACAACTCTGGATATTCGAGTGAAATTCTCTTGACAGTACGTGTTATAGCATGCTTTCTAACAAAAAACGGAATCCGTTTAATCATATCTTGAGGAATTAATGCGATTATCTTATCAGCAGTTTCCTTATCGTTCAGCTTAGAGAAAGTTAGTCCCTTTTTAATCATTTCTTGTTCTTGTTTCGTAAAATCTTTAATATCCATTGTGTCTCCTTATGACTATTTTATTTGCTTCTATTATACTATTTTTTTAATTGGTCGAATGAAAAATCTCTATAAATCACTTCTTTACCAAGAACGGAATCTGTTGTAACAGGTAGTTTTTTCAGCAACTCTTGTATATCAATATCTTTGGGAAGAGGATTAAATTCTCCCAGACTATTTTCCTGAAGATGTGCTGCAAAGATAAACTCTCCTCTTTCCCAATCCATAGCACAATCATTAATAAGATCTACCGGCGACAGGTCCAGCAGTTCTTGCTCTTGTGCTATAAAAGTCTCGTAGATCAGCTCAAAAATGGCTTCCTTGTCAATTTTTACAACTCTTAATGTATGTTCATCCATGCTCGATCTCCCCTAATCATCACTATCATCTTCTGTCACATGCCAAACTTGAGCTTGGTAGGGTTCTCCATCTTCATCGTATCGATTGATATAACCAATAAATCGTTCATTTTTTCTTGGTCTCTGCTGGTTGCCCTTGATAACCCAAACAGCCCATACTCCGACTAAAACAATTATTATGAATGCCAGTACTACTTCCATTTCAATGCCATCCTTTAAAATTGAACCCACTTATCATTGTCCATAATAAATGGTTTAGCTAGACCTTCACCTGTATAGTATTCGTATTTTGTATCTAGATATTTGTAACAATCTTCCTTGGTTGCAAATTTGATAGCTTGATAAGGCTCCTCAAAGGTTAACTTTTCGATAAAGAGATAACCGTCCTCGCTTGGCACAAGTATGCCGACATGACCGATAAAGAGGGATTGACCATCCAAGTCATCATGAACTACAACAGATAGCATTCGAGCATTCTCATTAAACTTGAATTGAGAAAGGAATTGTTCCATCTTTGTAGCATGAACTTTGACATCTGTAGTTGCTTCGGTCTTGACTCTTGAGAATAAAATATCAAAAGCATCCTTGTCTTCTGCATCAAAGACCTTACCTTTGTCAATGGCATCATTATCGACAAACAAGAGGGAATCATCTTTTTCCAACTTAGGAATTTCGATAGAATTTTTCAATAAACAATAACTGTTAATACGACAGTTGGTACCGACAAAATCACCCTTTTTAGGTGTCCAAAGATTGCTTATCTTTTCAACATCATAGTCTGTTTTGGTAAATGTAGAAAAATCTCCAGTTAAGCCTACTGAACCGACAGTTCCGTTATAATCATTGACAAGGTTGAAAAATGCATCGACACTATCTTTATCCAAATGTGCAGCCAAGGCTTTCCGAACTTCTTCTGAACTTTCCTTGCTATTGAGATTGCTATAGGTTCCTTTGTAACTTTCTTTACCTGAGCTAACCACCTTAGTAGTTGAACTATTCTGTTTTTCCGTAGATTGGTTTTGGTTTGTACCACAGGCAGCTAACGTAAAGATAGCTATACCACAGCAGCTCATTAATCTGATTTTTTTAGATACTTTCATAAAATGTTTCCTTTTTAACTAAGATTTTTCAGGTCGATTAGCTTCTCTTATATTATAGTTCAAATTTATTTTAAGTCCAAGCATTTTGCTAAGTAAAGTAGATTTTAAATCATTAAAAAGGAAGCTGGCACACAGCAAGCTCCCTAATAAGTGAAATATCTATGAAATATTTAATTTTAGTCGCCTTTTAGCTGTACCTGTGTATGAGCTATAAGATCACCTAGATGTCGCTTATCTTTCCTGAAAACCATCATTGCTAGTAAGGCAACTGCGAGGAGAGTAGCTAAAAACGAGAGGATTATAGATAAGAAATCAAACTCACTATAGAAACCATGTATCGTGCCCATATGACCTATTTGCCAAGGTAAAAATTTAATGGTGTTTCTAAGCAAGCTAGCTTGCACAGTTTTTTTCTTGTAAACCAATTGAAGTCCTGCTTTCGCCTTCCCAAAACTCCCATTTTTTCTATAATCTAAGAATGTAAAAAGTAGAGTGACTGGCAAAACAGAGGTAAAAAATACAAGACACTGCGATTGAATTTCTGTATACTCTGGGATACCATTAAAAAAAATAATATAAAAAAGCATAGAACCTAAAAACAGAAGTGCTAAATAAGCTAGAATGAAAAGATAATCAAATAGTAATTCAATCATTCTTTTTTTAAACGAAATAGGATTAATTGCTAACATCTTCATCACCATCGCCTCCTTTATTATCTACTATTCTTTTCAAAAGTTCATTATTCTTTCGGTTGAGAATAGACTTCGATATGCTGACCTAGCACTTTGATTTCTACTGGTAGGTCATCAGATTTGTCACCATCAACATCCGTTTCCAGTTCAGAATCAGAAGAAATTTTTATATGACGAGCTTTTATATACTCGATATTATCATTTACGACGACATCCCCTTTTAATAAATCAGGGATAACTGACAATTTAGTAAGGATTGAGGCATCTTTTAAAATCAAAATATTGGCATAACCATCCTTATCTTCTTCAAAGATTTTTTTGTCAGCGAAATAATTGGTAAGGAGAACCAAGACATGGCTGGCTGGGCCGATGTAATTTTCTTTTTCAGTCTCAACTCTAATATTAAATGTTTGATCTGTTACGACAGACTTCATGGTATTAATCGCATAGGCAAGCATACCAAACTTTGTTTTATCCTCTATCCCAACGTTATGAATAGCTTCTGGTAGTGAACCAATACTAAAGATATAACCAAAATAATTTCCATTAGATTTTCCGATATCAATCTTGTTGGTAGAACTAAAATCAAGTTCGTCAATGGCACCGTCAATATCTTGATTGATCTCTAATAGTTTCGTAATCAGATTCCCAGTTCCTCCTGGAATAATCGCGAGTTTAGGAATGTAGTCTTTTTCCGCGATACCAGAGATTACTTCATTGACAGTCCCATCTCCACCAAAAACAAGAACAGCATCATATCGCTCACGAGAAGCTTCTTCTGCAAAGTTTGTGGCGTCTTGCGCTTTCTCCGTAATTTTAATTTCCACATCTTCAAAATAGTCTCTAGCTTTATTCTCCAGTTTGACTTTATAATCCAAGGCTTTTTCGCCTCCAGAGGTTGGATTGATGATTACCATAATTTTTTTCATTTATAATTCTCCCTACAACCTAACTATAAAAAATTAAGTTTCAATATAGCTTTTTTAAACTATGCCATTATATAACTAAATTCTTTAAACTAAAAACTGAATGTCCTGAATTTAAATAGATTGATTTCTTGCCTAATAATGCTTTAATATTAATTCTTAAAGTTCTTAAGTTTTCAATGTTAAAAATCATCAAGAATAGAATGCTTGCTACTAGTATCCTTTGACACCCCGTCTTGAGAGAACTTATTAAATCTAGTTAAAAAGGACGTTTATAGTAGTTCTACTTTTATTCCTTGACTCTTAAAAATATCCTTAACTTGTTCAAAATTACTAGTCATAATTGTCGCTTTCTTCAGATTTGGAAACTGTTGCAGTTCTTTAAGACTAACTTTATTTAGATCGAAACTATCATCTTCACCGTCCCACTGAGGTATCAGATTCATATAAATCTCGTTACCTCCATCCATATCGATTTCTTGAACTTGTTCAGCATATTTCTTAGGTATAGGAAGATTTATCAAATAATCAAGTGCTGGCTGAATAATCTCCATACTTTCTGTGTCGATATTCGACTCACTGACTTCCTCTGCAAAGTCAAAAATATTAAAAACAGGTTTCAAAACCTCTAAATCATACATCAAAACCTGGATAATGGCTAGTTTAAAAGTTATATTGTCAAAGTGAAGCACTTCTTCATCAGTTGTATTTAACTTGTAACTTTCCCGTTCACGTTTTATCTCTGGAAAGAAGGAAATAGAAAGTGTGTCTGTGATAGTCTCTGTAATTCCATTAAAATTAGTACCATAAGGAGTCCATAAAATAAGGTTAAAATCCCCTACTCTATGCCTATCAGAAAAGAAATAAGGAGATTTTCCATCTGATAATACCACAGCTTGACATGGCTGCTTTGGCAATTCTTTCTCTCCGGTCATAGATTTTACAACATCGCCATAGTAGAGAAAAACTGTAGAAATCAAATGTTCCTCATCAATGTATGTTTTAGATTTTTTTAAATGATTTTTAATCGAGAAAGAATGTTCAAATACAATACCAATATTGTCATAAATGTATTTAATAAACTTATTATCTCTTTTGGCAATCTGATCAGGCTTCCCCAATACAGCTTCAATATCTTTCAAGGACAAAGGAAAAGATAAACTGGTTCCGTTAATAATCATTGAATTGTTGTGGAGATTGATTTCAAGTTTTTTGTGTGTTGCTTTCTTAAAAATTTAAACATATTACTACCTTTTCTTAAGTTTCTTCCAGATAAATCTTGACCGCTTGGTATTCCTGCTCTTTAGCATAGGCAAACACCTCTGAAGCTCTAATGTAATCAAAGATATTTTCCTCTAAATCTTCATCCCAGGTCGATTCATGAAATCTTTCATTCTCTTGACATGCTTCATAGAAAATATCGAGGTGGACTTGATAAAACTCTTCATCTTCATTTGGAGCTTGCCTTACTAAGGATAGTTGAAACATTGGCTTATCAGATATAGCTGTAAATGTCCCTGTTTCAAATAAAATCATCTCATCCTCAATAGGCTCACGACACAAGTCTTCAAAGATTGCTACCATTTCCTCTAAGGGCATCTTATCGGTGATTCTTTCTCTTAAAAATTCAAGTGATTGCTTCATATTGCTCCTCTTTCTAGAAGAATTTTCATTCTTGGAAAAATTTTATTAAAAAATAGAATTCCTACACCCTTTATTATACTACATTAACAGAAAAAAAGACTGAATCAGACGGTTTTCACCTTGGTTTCAGTCTAGTTTTTTTATAATCGGACTTGCCTCTGTAAGGACGTCTATCCCAAAATTAATTCCCTGTAAAAGGGTTAATAAATACATATACTAGGAAGCTATGGAAATCATAAAATCTCCTAAGAACTAACCTGGCTCATCTTTTAATCTAACTTGATAGTTTCAGATAGGATAATTGCCCCAGTACCACTGACATCAAAAAATCCCACATCATGTTTTAAGGCTAACATGAGCATTGTATTATAGGCTGTTTCTGCTTGTGACCATGCAAATCCTGCATAGATAAGATTCTTACCAATACTATAGTCAGTAAAACGACTTTCCAGCTCTTGGTCATTCTCTAAAGCATCATCCATATCAAAGTCACCACTCATAGTAGGAAATAGTTTTATCATGTCCAGAAACCAACTTTTTAGTTTGCTTGAACTAACTTCAATTGAATCATAATCGTGGTCTTCCTTCCACTCCACTTGCTCCTCATACCAATCTAAAAATTCAGCTTTACTAGCTGGTGCGATTGATTTATCAAATACTACTAAATCATAAGACATAGCTATACCTTTCTCTTTTATTATCATTACGCATATTTTCTCAATATCCTATACAGCTTCTCTCAGCTAAGCAAACTTTCAATCATGATTAAAACCAGAGATTGGGGATTAATTTCAAAGTCATCATCAGTAATTCTGTCATTAAAATACTTGACCGCTTGATCATGATCAAGAAAGCGATTGCTACTAAGATACTGTTCAATCTCATCCAAAAGAAAAGCACTTTCTTTTAAAGATTTATCTTCAAAACCATTCGTATAATGGATGCTCTTCATCATTCGTTTGAGCTTAGTTTTAGGATAGCATTCTTTAAGTTTATCCCTTAAAGAAAGAACAAGATCCTCAAAGGATTGACTATCTATATCATCCTCTAACAAACCTGATATTATATTCTTTTCGTACATATCTTCGATTAGTTCTTTCAAAGCTTGTTTCAGGACAAGATTGCTTTCTTCAGAATTTGGTGTCATATAAAATTCTTTATCCATTATCTTTCTTACTAAATATATTAAAAATTATGATTTCCCACAAAAATATTTTAGTAAACTTTTTAAAAGCGAGCATTTTCAATTTGCAGCTCACCTTCTTAAGAAATTTTCGTGAGCAACTTCTTCAAAATAGTCATCCAGATGATGGTAGAGTTGTATATCTTCTTCTGAACCATCTTGCAAAACTGCAAATACCTTCACTTTCTCATCATTGACAAATACGAAATTATGTTCACCAAAATAAGCCTGATAACCCTTGTCAACTAAGGTCCAAAGATCATCTTTTTTTAAACCAAAAATATCTTTTTTTACAAGATAGGTTTTCCCGACTTCCATTTTCATGATAGATATTTCTCCTTAAGAAGGTAGATAGTGCTAGATGCTTCTCTTTACTGCTCAATCCGTCTACTCAAGCAGTGACATACACTCACAAAGAACTTTCGTTGACTATTGAATATCTTCCATCGCTTCTTTCACATATTCTTCGACATCTTCAATCTCTACAAACATTGGGTCTAAGTGACATAGGAAGTGCCAATCTTCGGTGTCGCGTTTTCTGTAGAGAATCGCTTCACCGTCTTCACTTCCGAAAAAGCTTCTATCGACTTCATATCCGTTGCACTCTAAGAAGTCTTTTGCCTTGCGGAAGTTAGATTCTCTGGCTTCGACATAGGCTTTCACTTCATCGTTATTCACGACATAAGCATCGATTTTTGTAGCTCCTTCGATCACTTTGTCGTTTTTAACGGATAGATTCGAAACCTTTTTCCAAATAATGTCCACGTTTTCTTCAGGATCAAACGAAAGTCTAGATAAAGGGACAATATTTCCATTGAAAACAATTTCCATATAATCCGGTAGATTTTTTGGATTAAAATACTCCACTTCAAACCCATCTTCTATTTCTAAAGTATATCCAGGGATTTGAGCTACAAATTCTCGTCCTTCTTCTAAAGTCTTAAATACGACTAAATCCTTTGAAAAATCATTTTGGTACAATTCTAATATAATCATCTATCATCCTCTAATCTTAACTGTTTCTATTAATTCTCATCATTTTTACGTTATTACTATCTCAGCCTGTGCTTCTTCTGTTGAAAATTAAAAGTAAGATATTAAATTTTGTTAATCTCCTGCTTAAACTTTAATTCAAGTATTTTATTATAACCTTCATAAAAACGTTCTCTTGTTACCACTTCACCAGTATATTTCTCTTCTAAAAGTTCATAAATTTCAATTGGTCTAATCCCTTCTTCCGCCAAATCTTGAAGGAATGGACTGCATAGCCTCATCTCACCTTTACTCGATTGTTTTAATAAAATTCCATATATAGGAATCATAGTTAATAGATTATGGGTACTCTTTTTCATAACATTTATCTCCCCCATAAATTCAGATTGATTGGCAAGTCTACTTAACAAAATGATGCTGAACATAGCTTGACTTAATTTTATGAAAAGAGGCCAGTAACAAACTTAAGCCCAGCCTCTTAGATAATCATTTTTCTTTGTAGCAAATAATGTATGCTTTGATGAAATCACTACCCACGACAATAGTTAACGGAACACTCAAAACAAATTCATCAGTTTTGCCATTCTCATACTCTTGTCTTTCTTCAGGAGAGTATAGGTACATAGCTATTGAATAGGTGTTTCCAGCCTCCAAGTCAAGATCCATACTGATATTTCTGATTTGATATTGATTGTTTTGTTCAATCGAGTCTCAGTCGTTTTATAAACGCCCTCGATTGTATATCTCCCTGGAACTAAAGCAACTACCCTTTCTAGGTTTTCTCCAGTTATTGGATTAAAGTCAGCAAGATTCCGTCCATTAATTTTAGCTTTTGAACAGTATAAATGAACAATAGCTTTATCATTATTATCACTAACAAAGCTAACAGCTTTTTTCTTTCTATTGTTATATACAATCATAAATCCAACAAAAAGCAAGAGCCAAAGGACAAGAAAAAATACAATAATATAAGTTGAGTTCATCATATATCTCCTATATTTTCTTTACTTTTTAACTACATTATAGCACCAATCATTGAACAAAGCAAAAAGATATACTAAATGCAAGTAATTGTTTTGGGTCTTCTCTTTCAACTCTTTTTTGTCACTTTTAAATAGCTCTTTTCAGAAGCATTTTTATTTATATTAAGTAAACGAGAACACTAGAATAAATCTTTTATCAATAATTTTTATAAAGCGCTTGCTCATGACCTTACGTCATGATGTATAATATATATTAGGAGGTGAGAATGATGGCAAAACTCAGAGCAATCCCAGAAGGGTTTATGACAGTTGGGGAAGTTGCCAAGAAAATGGGAGTTACAGTCCGAACTCTACAATACTACGATAAAGAAGAATTGCTTTCCCCGTCTGCAGAAAGTGAGGGAGGACGTAGGCTTTATACCGATAAAGATCTAGTCTTGCTCCATCAGATAATATCAATGAAATCATTGGGCTTTTCTTTGACGGATATAAAGGAAAGGTTAATCTCTTTGAAAACACCTGATGATGTCGCAAATGCTCTTACCGAGCAGGCGGATGCTATACGTATAAATATTAAACAACTTAAGGATTCTTTAGCCGCAATAGAACAGTTAAAAACAGAAGTTTTACAGATGCAAACGGTTAATTTTAAGAAGTATGCTGATATTATTGTTAATCTACAGATGAAGAATGAGTCATACTCTTTAATTAAGCGCTTTGATGATGATACGCTGGACCGTATACGCAGTCGATTTGACAAAAAAAGTGGCTTTGAATTTATGAATAGGTTGAATAACCTAAGTGATGAAATTGTGCAACTTCAGGAGAAAAACGTACCAGCTGATAGCGAACAATGCCAACAAGTTGTTCAAGAATACTGGGGCTTGATTATGGAGTTTACAAATGGAGATATGACTATGCTTCCGAAGTTGATGGAAGTCGGTAATATTGATACCGCCACTAACGCTTGGGAAGAAAAACAAAAGATCGTTAATGATTATTTAGAGCCAGCTTTGCAAGTTTATTTTTCAACACTTGGAACCAATCCCTTTGAGGAGGTGTAACCATGAAATACGCAATAGAGGTTCGTGAACTAAATAAAAATTACGGCTGTCATAAGATCTTAAAAGGTCTTAATTTTCAAATCGTAAAAGGAGAAATTTTCGCTTTACTCGGTGTGAATGGAGCTGGGAAAACAACAACACTTGAATGTATCGAAGGACTGAGAAAATATGATGGAGGCACTATTGTTGTAAACGGCAAAATGGGAATTCAACTGCAGTCATCTTCTTTGCCTGCCCATATCAAACCCATGGAAGCGATAAAGCTCTTTGCAAAATGGAATCATACAAAAATTGATGATGATATGCTTAAAGCTCTGGAAATAAAAGAAATTGAAAAGTTACAATACCTGCAATTATCCACGGGACAAAAAAGAAGACTACATCTCGCTCTTGCACTTATCGGCAATCCCAATATTATTTTCCTCGATGAACCGACAGCGGGACTTGATGTTGAAGCAAGACTATCTCTCCACGAACACATACGGAATCTCAAATCACAAGGGAAAACAATCATTTTGGCAAGTCATGATATGGCTGAAGTTGAGACCTTATGTGACCGCATTGCTATTTTGAACAGTGGAAAGATTGTCTTTTGTGGCACTCCTTCAGAACTGACAGACAAGGTTGGAAGAAGATACTATATCTATTTAAAGACTCAAGAGGGAGTGAAGTCTTTTGAAACGACTAATATTGAGGATACCTTAATTTCATTATTGAATGAATGCAAACAGAAAAAAATCCAAATATTGGATATTAAGGTTGATCGTGGCACATTGGAACAGCATTTCATCAAAATTGCAAGGAGGGAATCAGAATGAACTGTTTTCTATATAGTTTAGTATTACAGTGGAAATTAGATATACGAAGCAAATCTCTCTTGGTTACTTTCTATATTGTACCGCTTATTTTCTTTCTAATCATGGGTGGTATTTTTACTTCTGTTATTCCTGAAATGGGAAGCACGCTCATACAATCTATGATAGTCATGAGTGTCTCAATGGGGGCCTTTCTTGGCTTGCCACCTTCATTGGTTGAAATTTATGGAAGCGACATTAAAAAGATTTATAATGCTAATGGTGTCCCTATTTATTTAGGATTGGTGACCATACTTCTCTCAGCCTTTGTCCATTTGATGATGACCTGTATTGTGATCCTTCTACTTGCCCCTATTTTATTTAAAGCAAGTCTACCGACTCAACTTCCGATTTTCTTACTTTCACTTACCATCTATATTATTGTATCATTGAGTATTGGATGTATACTGGGACTTACTTTAAAAAACCAGGCAAAGCTGACCATGCTAGCTCAACTTGTATTTTTGCCTTCAATTATGCTTTCGGGGATTATGTTTCCAATTAGTTTGCTACCTGATTTTCTTCAAGTAATAGGCCATGTTTTTCCGGCTTGTTGGGGATACAGATTGATGCTAGAGAATGGTTTTAGTATTGAAAACCTGTGGTATATGATTTTTATATTTTGTATAGCAGTAATGATAGGTATCTTACTACTGAATAAGCAAAAATCTGAGTAAATAGCTTAATAAAGCAAAATGGATCAATTTCCGCATTAATTTAAAAGCAAAAAGCGACGATATTATTTGTTATCTCGTCGCTTTGCTATTTTTCAGGGGTCAAGCTCATGACTTGGTTAAGTTTGTTTCTGCCTTTTCTTCTCAAAAGGTGATAACTCTTTACCCTAGTATTTGCTCAACTTCCTTAATCTTATTTTTCAGAGTTTGATATTGACTAGTTAGTATCTGTTATGATATTGAAACTTCTTTCTCCCATCGTCTGAGCACATCTTTCAAAGGCTCATCGAGATAGCTATAGGCTTTATCCTGAATCCACTCAGGAATTCCATAAGCTGCTTCGGCGATACTTCCTGTGATTGCAGCAAGGGTGTCGCTGTCCCCACCAAGAGAAATCGCATTTCGAATCGCGTCTTCAAAATCTGTACTTTCTAGAAAGGCAACGATGGCCTGAGGAACGGTATCCTGACACGTTTCATTGAATCGATACGTAGGACGAATTTCATCTAGCGTTTTAGAAAGGTCATATCCATACTCTTTCTCGATGTGTTCCTTGATGCGTCTTTTAATCTCCGCAGGGTTATCGCTACCATCACCACCAAGGAAATAACGGCACATATAAATCGCATCCGCTGTAGCCATCGCTCCTTTGATTCCTTCTGGATGGTTATGCGTCACCTCTGAAGAAAGTTGCGCCAGACGTTTTCCCTCGGACGGCAACTCGCTTGTTGTGGCATACATCGCCCAAGCACACGGAGAAACGCGCATGGCAGAACCATTTCCAAAACTATTGTAAGGTTCACGATTGTCAGTCATCAGCCACCGGTTAAACCGCGCACCGTAATCCGCGTTTGGATACATTCTGCCGTACTTCTTCATGGCATCAATGAAGTCATCCTTCTGTCCGCCATTCACGATGGCTTCTGCCACAGCACAGGTCATCACCGTGTCATCTGTGAAAAACAGTCATCCCTAAATAATGGAAAGTCTTTCGTTTTAATATTGTTCCATTCGTAAACAGAACCAACAATGTCTCCAACTATTGCTCCTAGCATCAGATTCCTCCTTATGATATATCAGATTCATTACACATTTCCAATGAATCACTCTTTAAAAATGGCACTACCAAATTAATCCACTCTTGAGGCAGGTAAGCTGATAAATAGCCGTGGTTATAGCCCTTAGCTTCATACAAAATCGTATTTGGATGCAGTTGTTGAAATAATTTCGCTGATGCTTTCACACAGTTCAATTCTTTTTCACCATAAATATAAAGAACCTGCGCCTTACCAACAGAAATCGTATCCTTTAGCTTGTAATGCCCCATGTAGGTTTTGTAAATGGTCACCAATGTTTTGATAGGCGTCCTTGGCAGATCCTCCAAATAATAATCTTTTAATTCCTCTGGATAAGCAAGTTTAGGATATATTTTGTTCATCATGCTTAACTGAAGTTTACAAGAGAATTTACTAAACATCAGTTTGCCAAAAAGACGTACCAGAAAAATGCTGATTTTAGCCAACCTTGGTTGAGGAATACAGAGGCTTCCATCTATGATGGCCTTCTCGGCAATTTCACTATCTAAGGACAAAAGCTCCATAGCAATTTGACCACCAAGTGAAACACCACCAATCGTAAATACCTTCCCGCCACAGTATTTTTTGATATAGTCTAGGATCTCCAAAGCAGAATCTTCTGTAGAAACATAATCGAGATGATATTCTTCACCGTGGCCATTCAAAGTAGGTAAAATAACACGGTATTCTTCTGATAAGATCCGTGCTTGGCGAAGATAATTCCACCAAGAACTGCCACCGCCATGTATGAGCAAGATAGAAGGCAAATTATTATCACCAAATTCATGGAATTTCATATTTAAACTCCTTACTAAAGGAATTTCACTAGATATATACTTGTTCAATCAGTTTGAACAAGTAGTGATGACTAATCAAATAAAAAGTCTCTAACATTGATTATCTAGAATGACCACTCGTTACTTTCAATAATGGATATCCTGATCAAAATTTTAAAATGTTGTTTCCTTACTAATTCTATTACTCGCCAATATTGTATAAATTAAATAAGCAATAAAAATAACATAGCAGCCAGTCTTACAACTTACTACTTTTCATATGATAATTTACAAATGTTTTTCCAGCCACTCGATCTTTTTAAAATCCTTATTGTTATTTTGTTCATTTCGATAGGAGTCTTGAGAAGAAGCTTTGTAAATACTTAGATACTGCACCAGACTTGGAAGACGAAAAGTGATGCCTTCAATGTGAATAAGCTCTATATCCGATTCCGAAACTCCTGCAAAATCGAGTAAGGAATCGATACTTCCAAATTCAACACTCACTCTATCCTTTTGGAATTCATGCTCATGAATGTCTATTAAGACGTAGCCTAAGTCTTTCATCACTTTCATTATCTTGTCCCAGTCATAAATTCTGAGATGATCAGGCGCTTCCCAACCTCTAGGGTCACCAGGAACATGAATGTCAATGTCAGACGGACCCCAATTTTCTTTCGTTCTAAACTCCAATCCCAAAGACCCCATCAGTGTCGGTGTAATTCCGACTCGGTTTAAATGGAAACAAATGGTTTTAAATTCTTCAAATAAGAGACTCATGTTTACTCTAAGCCTTTCATATAAATGTTCGTTTACAGTTTAGTTACCTAAATCAAGAATTAGATAATGTAAACTAGTCAATTTTCTCTATGATATTTCCAAATTTATCCAATACAAGACATGAATGATCATATAGTGGAATTATGGGAACATCAACAAGTTCTTCAGCTCTATCCTTATTAGCTTTATCATTCCATGAATCATAATGGACACTAATTAAAAACTGACTAAAGACTCCTAATCCATTTTTATCTTTATCTGATGATCTGAATTATCATTAGGTGAGACATAGACTTTTTCTCCTAATAATAGGGCTCCTGCAAAAAACCTATAACTTTCGCACCTTTATTAATCATATGATCGATATAATTTTTGAACTGCTGATTGACGTAAGTAGCTAAATACTTTTCCGTATTTCCACCACCGATAATAATTAGATCAGCATCTAAATAGCTATCAAAATCAATCTGCTCAGTGTCCAAAAGTAAGTAATCAGTGTTTAGATTAGGAAATTGACTTTGGAAAACTTCCGTGTACTTTTTCATATACGGTTCCCAATTTTCTCGATAAACTGTAAAAATGACAATTCTTTCAATCTTCCTTGATGAAACAATTTTATTAACAATCGTATGGTTCTTTATCGGCGGATTTCCACCCATCAAAAAAATTTGTTCGTCCAATCTTTCACACTTTCTAAAGGTACATAAATTTTGACCACGTTCTGAAATTATAATTTCTTCTTAAAATGAATAATTCTATTTGCCTCCTGAAATCCAATATTGAGATGAAATCTTATAGAATCCGTATTCGTTAAAGTACAGTCACTTGCAAATTCCTTGCATCCTTTATTTTTCGCCCATTCCTCACATTTTGTACAGAGATTTTTAGCAATATCCTTTAAACGATATTCCTCGTCGACAATAATCCCTTCTAAGAATCCAACAGGACTATATTTACAACCTTCAACATAATCAAATCTGAGTGAACATAGTGCTAGACCTACAATTGTGTCACCTTCAACTTCAGTAAAGATTGCAGTATTTTTGCCATTCGTATATTTTTTCACTTCATCAATAGCTTCTTTATCGGTCAATTGGGGCCATAATTGTTTCATTAGTTTAGCCGTTTTTATAGAATCTTTTGTTATTCCATCCATATTGATGTTCCTCCGCAAATTACATGCAAATGTTTCGAATCATGCTGTTACTTTGTTACTCATTGATTGATACCAATACCATCCCCTTCTACTTTTCGATGTCTCAGATCGGACAAGCAGTGGTACGGTCTCAGCATGAAACGAGTGAACACTAATTATGCCAGGTAGTCTTGTCTGTTCTATAAACTTTTTAACGATAGCATAAGGTTATCGTTAAATGGTATTACCTAGACAAACTGAGATTTTATTATTTCTTTTTCTTTGGTTTTGGTGCAGGTAACTCATCATACATTGAATTAAATAAGCCGGTCAAATATTCTTTGTTGTCAACATCATCTACCAATAGCATTTCCTTTGCACCTTCATACGGCAATTCGTATTCTACATTCGGCATATACGCTATTGCAGATTTGACAGGCTTCACTAAAAATCTATCATCATAAATTCCACCTATGATTTTCCCACGGTAATAAATTATATACTCACCCATCATTGCTCTATATAATATTTCTTCCAACTCGGACAATTGTTCTAAAATGAAATCTAAATATTCTTTGCTTGAAGCCATTTTTGCTATCTCCCTTAATTACTAAAATTTCAATAGTCCATTTTCATCAAATTGAAAATTGGTTCCCCAAGAAACTTCCCAATAATATCCATATAAATCCGAAAAATATGCGTGATATCCACCCCAGAAAAGTCCCTGTGGCTCTTTTACAAATTTTCCACCTGCTTTTCATTACTAATTCTATTACTCGCCAATATAGTATAAATCAAATAACCAATAAAAATGATAATAAAAATAACATTAATTTTTAACACAAAGTAGAGATTTAACAAATTTGCAAACGCATGAAATAATATACAGTATCCCACAGATTTCGTTTGACGATAAAGAAGCCCTAAAAACAAAAACTTAAAAAAATAATGTATATAAAAAAATAAAATAAAAAGGAAATCCTTGATGACTTTCTCCAACTATAAACCATAAAGGCAGATGCCATATTCCCCAGATTGAACCTACAATCAAATTAGATTGCCAATAAGTATATTTTTTTATCAAGTAATGGTTGTAATATTCCTCTCCATCCTAATTCTTCATGTCCACCACCAAAAAAAATTAGTTGTATAAAGAATAATGGCATCAGATAAATTGATACTTCATTTAATTCTAAGGAAGATACAGAAAATAGTATCAAAATTGCTAACAAATGAATAATGAAATAAATACTACTATTTCCTTTCTTACTAAATAGAAAATGTTGAAATTTTATATTATTCCTTTTCAAATAAAAACCACTTGCAATAGCTGGTCCAAGTGCACCTACTATATGTAAAGTTCTTCCTATAATCGTTTCTAATCCAAATATGAGATTGCGTAAAGATGGCAAGAATCCCCCAAGCTATATAAGTAATTCCAAATGTACAATAAAGATAATTTTTTAAATTCTTTTTGTCAATTTCTGTCATTTTATCTTCCTTATTTTGATTATTTTATATGTAATATTTGCTACTGCTTCTTAGTTGCTCTCGATTAAAACTACCTATATTTTATCACAAAAATGCAAAAAAAGCCTTACAATCAAGGCTTTTCATTATTGATTCATACCAAGCTTTCTAGGCTTTTACCAGCAAAGCTACACACTCGGCGTGGTGCGTTTGCGGAAACAAATCCACCGGCTGGACTTTCTTCAATTCGTAGCCCAACTCTTTATAGAGTTTGATATCACGCGCCATGGTGGCGACATTACATGAGATATAGGCGATGCGGTCAGCTCCTGTTTGAGCGCTTGCTTTGATAAAGCTTTCGGTCAAGCCCTTACGTGGAGGGTCAACCAGGATAGCAGTTGGTTGGATGCCTTCCTTGAGCCAATTCTTCATGGCATTTTCAGCTGTGTCACAGACATAGTGGGCATTGGTAATACCGTTCAATTCTGCGTTCTTCTGGCTATTTTCTACTGCTTCTGGGATAACTTCCACTCCGTAGACTTCCTTGACATGTTTAGCGACTGATAAGCCAATAGTTCCGATTCCCGAATAGGCATCGATCACCACATCGTCTTCTCTTAACTCCGCAAATTCAATGGCTGTCTGGTAGAGCTTCTCTGCCATTTTGGTATTGACCTGATAAAAGGCTGGTCCAGAGATTTGGAAGCTATTGCCCAACATTTGATCAGTAATGTAATCTTGACCATAGAGAGTTCGCCATTCCTTTCCAAAAATGGCATTGGTATTCTGATCGTTGATATTTTGCATAACAGATTTGATGGCTGGGAATTGCTTGATAAGCTGCTCGATCAACTGGTCCACACGGAAAATCTTGGGACGAGTGGTGACCAAAATAACCATGATTTCTCCTGAATGATGACCACGACGAACAACGAGGTTGCGAATCAAGCCAGACTGTTCCTTCTCATCATAGGGTTTTAAGTCATAACGACGAAGTAAATCTCGTAAAGCAAGGATAACTTGGTCTATCACTGGATCCTGGATATAAAAATCTTCTAGAGGCATAAGGTCATGAGAATTCTTACGGAAGAAACCAGTCTCCAGAACACCATTGACGCGACGAACAGGAACCTGAGCCTTGTTACGATACTTGACAGGATTTTTCATGCCAAGAGTATCTGCGACCTCTATATCCAGGATTCCAGCAATCTTATAAAGACTATCTTTTACTTGCTTGGTTTTAAACTTGAGTTGCTCTGGATAAGCTAGATGCCCCAAGTCGGCAATGCCTGAACGCAGGAAAGCCAAATCTAAGTCTTGATTACGATGTGGAGATTGTGTAAGATATTCCTCGACCTTACCAAAACCAATCTTTTTATTAACTTTAAGGACTCGCATAAGGATTTTTTCAGTCGGAAGAGCATTCTCTACAAAAAAGACCAAGCCATCTACCTTGGCAACACCAGCTCCTTCATGGGTCAAATCGACAATCTCAACTTCTACAATATCATTTTTCTTCAACATATTTTTCTCTTTCTATAAGCCGACAAAAAAAGACGGCAACAATCCTGTTACCATCTATTATACCATGAATTGACCTAAGCACCAAAAACTCTTGAAGAAATCAAGGATAGCTTGCCAAATTGAGCTAAGGATGTTTCCACCATCTTGAATAGCTTTATTAGCATCAAAGTTTAAGTCGATATTGCTGAAACTATCACCTGCTTGCGCAACAATGCTTTGTTTCAAATCTTTTAGGGTCTTTGTGAAATCTTCGTTATTGAGAATATCGCTCTTAGAAAGATTAAAGGCAAAGTTGATGATGACATTGACTTGGTTGCCTGTAACAACTTGATCCAGTTTGTAGTTCTTCAAAGTATCTTCAACAATCTTACGAACATCATCTTCTGTAAGTTCACCCTTAGACTCTTTAGCCTTAGCGACTGCAGCCTTGATATCAGCAAGGGCTACGTTCAGTTTATTGGCATCAAAGCCTGATTTGTCCTTGTTTTCATCGTTAATATCTGACAAGGCCTTGAGCTCTTCCTGAGCCAAGTCTTTATTTTCCTGAGGTAATTTTACACCATTTGACTCAAGGGAATAGTAAATGCCTGCTAGGGCACTTTCACCAGTAACTGGAATTGGGGCCGCAACGGTGATACGCGCGTGCTCCACACCCAAGGTAACAGCCGCATTACGGTACATATCTTGCGTCACTTTAGTGATATTTTCAGGTGTTTCAATCTTGACCTCAAGGGGAGATTTTTCTCCTAATTTTTGAATTTTTGCTGATGAATAAAGTTGAAGACTTGAATCGTTTGCGACATTCATAATTTTTGAGTAGACCTCTGGTGTCATAGTCTTCAAATCTTTAGTATCTTTTGAGGCATCATAGCCAAGTTTTTTAAGTGTTTGATTTTTTTGATCTTCCGTTAATGAAGAACCCAAGACGTACTCAGGTTGAACATAGGTTTCATCAATTACTTTTTGAACATCAGTAGCTGCCTGGGCGCTTTGCAGTGTTGCAACTGCTAAAAGTACTGCAGCGCTAGTCAGAAAGAATTTCTTTCGCATGAGACGTTCCTCCTTTTCTACTCTAGCATATTAAAGTATCCTTAAAGAAAACTTATAAAAGCACCTAGGAATTCTAGATGCTTAAAATAGATTAAAAATTTTCATAATATAGAGATTTAGCTGAACCTGTCTAGAGTAATAATAGTTTCCCCCATCCACATAAAGTTCTCCACCTTGAAGAATAGAAATAGGATTGATGTAGCGATAGGTTTTCCCTGTTGTATTTCCTAATATAGGTGCAACTGTATCTCTGGAGTATTGCTTAGCTAGTACAAGAGTATTCTTTTTCCCATTCTGGGCGATAAAATCTATATAAGCAGGTCCAAAGTTATAAGCTTGAATGGCTGTCCAGACATCCACTCCTTTTTCTTGAGCTAGATAGAGATTTTCTGTCAAGGTTTGAACCCCTTGCCGAATACTACTTGCATTATCGTTTATGGTATCAGTAGAGCCACTAGCAGATTCACTTGACTGCATCACGTCTCCTTCTTTACCCTTAGTTTCTGTATAAATCATGGCGAGCACAAGCTCTTCGTTTGCTGGGGTATCTCCTTCATTCAAGATTTCGCGAACCATGGGTTGGTAGGTCATGACTTGTTTGACATCCTGACGAATCAGATAAGCTTTATATCCAGCGAAAAGGAAGACTGCTAGTACCAGCATTCTTCGTATAAATTTAAACATTATTTATTTTGTATATCCTCGATGTTTTTTTGATTAAGATAGAATAGGTTCCATTATCGTTTTGAATAAACTCAACTGATTCCGCATCTTGATAGACATTGTTTGGTACGATGAGTTCAATTCCGTTTGACAAGGATAGTTTCTGATTCTCAAATCTCTTTAACTGACGACTGGCATCAATCTCATCAAACTGTACTGGCTCTGGTACTGCTTCTTTAACCTGATCAATGAAGCTAAGTCGAGCAGTAAGATTATTGTCAAAAAGATCATTAGCTAATTTTTTTCTGGAGAGAGCTCATTATTCTCTTCAAGATTATTGAAAATTGCTGATTTAACTTTAGATTGGAATTGAAAATCATCTGTGTTAAAGGTTTCGGCAATCTTTTTGAGCCGTTTTTTTCTAGTTCCTTAATGGATTTCTTAGGTGAAATCTTTGGTTGTACTTGGATAAGATTCTCAGAAAAAAATAGTTTAAAAAGGCTCCATTATACTTGATGCGTTTTTTTCAATCAAGTGATACTTGCGACTTTGAAGATTAACAACTAGTGCTTCATCTGCTCCAGTTCCAAATCCAGGTAGGTTATTCTGAGTCAGTTTGATTGGATTGTCAACCTCGCCACCCAAGTGTGTCAAGGTTTCACGCAATGCAATTCGTAGAAAGGCAAAATGGTCTACTCCCTCTTTTGAAAACTGGACAAAAACCAAGTCATTAGTCTTTTGGTTTTCAGATACAGAGAATTCCTCTTTCCAGAGATTAGCAATTGTAACAGATGTTTCCATTAAATCATCTGTGATGTGGTTGAAAAATGGATTATCCTCTTCAAAAATACCAGTTTTGGCATCATCCGAATACACACGCTCAACTTTTTTGCGTAGGTATTCCTCGATTTTAGGAGTGATATTGAGAAACTTATCCGCCAAGAACAACTCTGTGTCATCAGGGCTGAACTGATGGATAATGGCTTTCTTAATATAAATATCCATAAAATATTAGTCCTCATATAATGGGAAGGCGTCTGTCAAGGATTTGACTGCACTTCTCACTTCTTCTAAGACAGCTTCGTTTTCTGCATTCTTAAGGGCTTTGATAATAAGTTCAGCAACTTGACGGCTTTCTTTTTCACCAAAACCACGAGCAGTAATTGCAGCCGCTCCGATACGAATACCACTTGTCTTGAATGGTGACAATGTTTCGTAAGGGATTGAGTTTTTATTAAGGGTAATATTGACCTCATCCAATAAGTTTTGGGCTACTTTTCCACTTTCTACAACCTTGGTTACATCAACAAGGAAGAGGTGGTTTTCAGTACCGCCAGAGATAACGCGGAAATCAGAATCTTGCAAGAATACTTCAGCCATAGCCTTGCTGTTTTTGATAACATTAGCAGCATATTCTTTAAAGGCTGGATCCAATACTTCTTTGAATGAAACAGCTTTTGCTGCGATAACATGCTCTAATGGTCCACCTTGAATACCAGGGAAAATAGCTGAGTTAATTTTCTTAGCAAGTTCTTCATCGTTAGTCAATATCAAGCCACCACGTGGCCCACGAAGTGTTTTGTGGGTCGTTGTCGTTGTGATATGTGCATATGGAACTGGACTTGGATGAAGACCAGCCGCCACCAAACCAGCAATATGAGCCATATCAACCATGAGTTTTGCACCAACAGCATCTGCGATTTCACGGAATTTTGAAAAATCGATAATTTGCGAATAAGCTGAAGCTCCAGCAACAATTAGTTTTGGTTTAACTTCCTGGGCTTGTTTCAGGATAGCATCAAAGTCCAAGACTTCTGTCTCAGGATCGACACTGTAAGAGACAAAGTTATAGGTTTGACCTGAAAAGCTGACAGAAGCTCCGTGAGTCAAGTGTCCACCCGCAGCTAAATCCATCCCCATAACCGTATCACCTGGTTCGATCAAGGCCATGTATGCTGCACAGTTAGCTTGACTTCCTGAGTGGGGTTGTACATTAGCAAACTTAGCACCAAAAATTTCTTTTGCACGTTCAATAGCTAAAGTTTCGATAACATCTACTACATCAGTACCGCCATAATAACGACGTCCTGGGTATCCTTCAGCATATTTATTGGTTAAAATAGACCCTTGAGCTGCCATAACTGCCTTGGAAACCACGTTTTCCGAAGCAATCAACTCGATGTTGTTTTGTTGGCGTTCTTCTTCCTTAGCAATAGCATTCCAAAGATCTGCGTCATAAGCTTTAAAATCATCTTTGTCAAAAATCATAGGTCTTCTCCTTTAATTAACTTAATAAATCGTTTCTGCATCTTATCACAAGTATAACCAACTTTTTCATAAAATGCATGCGCACCAATACGATGGTCTGCAGAGTTTAAACGTATAAACTTATAGCCACGTTTTTCTGCTTCTTGCTCTAATCCTTGGAGCAAAGTTTTCCCGATGCCTTTACATTGTGTTTGAGGCAAAACAGCTAAAGCTAGGATGTTAAAACCTGGTTTTGAATAAAGGGATTCATAAACCTCAGCATGTACATACCCAAGTAAGTCATGGCTGGTCGGTTCCTCAAACCCCAGTAGGAAATGATGTGAGTCTTGGGATAATTTTGCTAGTTGACTAGCCGTTTCCTCAGGGCTAAAATCATAACCTAAAGCATCTTTGTTAATCTCATAAATCGATGCAACATCTGTTGCTTTCAAAGCACGTAGCATGTCATACCTCCTCAAAAGGAATTTCAGGTATCTTGGCAAGGATATCTTCTCGAGTTATCGAACCTTGGCGTAGAATTCCAGCCTTACAAGCAGTCAAATCTAAAATAGTCGAATCTTGACCTGTTAAAAAGCATCATCTTCTATTCCCAGAACCTCTTGTCCAAAGTCTTTTAAAATTTCTTCAAAGCTAGTACCACTAGCTTGACCCGAGATATTTGCAGACGGGCCGATTAAGGGACCAAACTCACGAATCAATTCTAGAGTTATAGGGTGACTAGGCATGCGAAATCCAACAGTCGTTAAGTCTGAATTGACCCAGTGAGGGACCTTGTCATTAGCTTCTAGGATAATGGTCAATGGACCAGGAAGAAAACTATCAACAAGTTTTTGTAAATAAGATGGCTGATTCTTTGAAAAGTTCAAGATATCATCTAAACTAGCAACATTGAGATTGAGAGCCTTATCTCTTGGACGACGTTTAAGCTGGTAGACATGGTCAACAGCCTTTTTATCCAATGCTTTTGCAAAGAGACCATAAACTGTTTCGGTCGGCAAAACTACTGCTCCACCCTTTTCCAACTCTTGCTTAATTTTCTCCATCATCAATGACTACCATCCTATCTTGGCCAAATTGGTCTTTGAGCGTTCGAACTCGTTTCTCTGGAAGATTTTTTATAAAGAGAGCCGGTACACTTTGACCTTGTTTATAGCCAATTTCAAGATAAATCTTACCACCATCATTTAGATAGTCCTTGGAGTCTTCCGCGATTCTACGGTAGATAGCTAGGCCATCCTCGTCAGCAAAAAGTGCCAGATGTGGTTCTGAATGCAAAACATTCAAGCCAACTTCTTCTTGATCTTCACGAGAAATGTATGGTGGATTGGATACAATTATATCATATTTTGAAGAAATTTCGGAGAAACAATCAGATTTGATAAAAGAGAGATTTAGATTTTGAGCGTTAGCATTCTCAGTTGCAAGCTCTAAAGCATCCTGTGAAATATCCGCAGCTGTAACCGACCAATCTGGTCTATTTCGCTAAAGCAAGGGCTATTGCTCCGCTTCCTGTTCCGATATCTAGTACTTTGAGATTTTTCTCAGGATTTTCAGTCAAGATGAGGTCTACTAGCTCTTCTGTCTCTGAACGAGGAATCAAAACTCGCTCATCTACTTTTAACTGCATCCCAAAAAATTCAGCATGACCAATAATGTACTGGGCAGGTATATGTGCTGCTAATTTCTTGTAAATTTCCTCCACAAATTGCTTTTCTTCCTCTGTTACTTCTTGCTGGAGGGCAAAGACGAACTCTGTAAAAGTTAGATTTTTTAGGCTACGATAGACAAAGGAGAGGCTTTCTGCTTCCTCTCCTTTTGCTATCAACTTTTCCTCAAAATCTTTAAAAATTTGAGCTAATTTCATTATTTGTTTAATTCTTCCAATTTTTGTGTTTGGTCATAAAGAACCAAGGCATCTACAACTTCATCCAATTTACCAGCTAGAATTGTATCAAGCTTTTGTAGAGTCAAGCCAATACGGTGGTCTGTGACACGGTTTTGTGGGAAATTATAAGTACGGATACGTTCTGAACGGTCACCTGTACCGATAGTTGACTTACGCTCAGCGTCTTGCTCGTCTTGGGCAATCTGTGCAAAGTGGTCAGCAACACGCGCACGAATGATCTTCATAGCCTTCTCACGGTTCTTCTGTTGAGTACGTTCTTCCTGCATCTCAACCTTGATATTAGTTGGCAAGTGAACGATACGAACGGCAGTCGCAACCTTGTTGACGTTCTGTCCACCAGCACCAGATGCATGGTAGATGTCAACACGAAGGTCTTTTGGATCGATATCGTATTCAACTTCTTCCACTTCAGGCATGACGAGAACAGTCGCAGTCGAGGTATGTACACGACCTTGACTTTCTGTCACAGGGACACGTTGTACACGGTGGGCACCAGACTCATACTTTAGTTTGAGTAAACAGACTGACCTGACACCATGGCAACGACTTCTTTGAAACCGCCGACACCGTTCATAGAAGCCTCCATGACCTCAAAGCGCCAACCTTGAGCTTCAGCATACTTTTGGTACATAGTTAGAAGGTCACCAGCGAAAAGTGCGGCCTCATCTCCACCTGCAGCTCCACGAATTTCAAGGATGATGTTCTTGTCATCGTTTGGATCTTTTGGAAGAAGCAAGATTTTCAATTTTTCTTCGTACTCTTCTTTTTCAGCCTTAGCATCTTTAAGTTCCTGCTTGGCCATTTCTTCCAAGTCCGCATCTCCGCCTGATTCTTTAATCATCTCTTCGGCATCAATGATGTTTTGAAGAACTTGTTTGTATTCGCGGTAGGCTGTAACTGTGTCACGAGTTGAAGCTTCTTCTTTTGAAAGCTCCATAAAACGTTTGGTATCAGAGACTACATCTGGGTCACTGAGCAATTCTCCCAACTCTTCGTAACGGTCTTCTACAGCCTGTAGTTGATCATAGATATTCATTCTTACTTATTCTCCTTATTGATTTCAGGGGCAAAATAATGTTTACGACATACCGAGATATAGGTTTCATTACCGCCTATCTGGATTTGTTCACCCTCATAAGTAGGTTTCCCATCCAGTGTTCGTAGTACCATAGTCGCCTTTCTTACAATATTGACAGATGGTTTTAATCTCATCAATCTTGTCTGCTAGTAGCAAAAGATGTTTAGACCCTTCAAAAAGTTCATTACGAAAGTCATTCTTCAAACCAAATGCCATAACAGGTATATCTAACTCATCGACGACACGAGCTAAATCATAAACATGATGACGCTTCAGAAACTGGGCTTCATCGACCAAAACACAGTAGGGCTTTTCAGGTAAGTCTCGAATAAAACCAAAAATATCCGTAGTATCATCGATAGCAACTGCTGGTCTTTTCATCCCAATACGACTTGAAACATAGCCAACACCATCACGTGTATCCAGAGCTGAAGTCATGATGACAACTCCCTTTCCTTGCTCCTCATAGTTATAGGCCACCTTGAGAATCTCGATTGTCTTTCCAGAGTTCATAGTCCCATAACGATAATACAACTGTGCCATGTTTCTTGCTTCACGTCCATTTCTAAATTTTTGCTACATTCTAGTATACCATATTTTCCAAAAGCTTTAAATGGCAAAATATGGTAAAATAGAAGAAATCATTTAGTGAGTGGAGGAAACAATCATGCCATTTGTACGCATCGATTTATTTGAAGGACGCACTCTAGAGCAAAAGAAAGCTCTAGCCAAGGAAGTAACGGAAGCCGTGGTTCGTAACACTGGCGCACCACAATCTGCCGTTCATGTCATTATCAACGACATGCCAGAAGGAACCTATTTCCCACAAGGTGAAATGCGCACTAAGTAAGAGAGCTTAAGCGATACGCTTAGGCTTTTCTTAATAAGTGGCATTCGTTGAATAAAAAACTTTATTTTGTTACAATTTTAAGAGATATTAGTATATAAAAAGCTTCAATTTTTAAAAAGGAATGAACATGATTACACGTGAATTTGATACCATTGCTGCAATCTCCACACCTCTTGGAGAAGGAGCCATTGGTATTGTCCGCTTGAGCGGAACAGATAGTTTTGCCATTGCGCAAAAGATTTTTAAAGGCAAAGACTTGAGCAAAGTTGCTAGCCACACACTGAACTACGGCCACATTGTTGACCCTTTGACTGGTAAGGTTATGGACGAGGTTATGGTTGGAGCTATGAAGTCTCCGAAGACCTTTACTCGCGAGGATATTATCGAGATTAACACACACGGTGGGATTGCTGTAACCAATGAAATCCTCCAACTAGCTATCCGTGAAGGGGCACGTATGGCAGAGCCAGGGGAATTTACCAAGCGTGCCTTCCTCAATGGTCGTGTGGACTTGACTCAGGCTGAAGCTGTTATGGATATCATCCGTGCTAAGACTGACAAGGCTATGAATATAGCAGTCAAACAACTTGATGGATCCCTGTCTGACCTCATTAACAATACTCGTCAGGAAATTCTCAATACCTTGGCACAAGTTGAGGTTAATATCGATTATCCTGAGTATGACGATGTAGAAGAAGCCACTACTGCTGTTGTCCGTGAAAAAACTATGGAGTTTGAACAACTCTTAACCAATCTCTTAAAAACGGCACGTCGTGGGAAGATTCTCCGTGAAGGTATTTCAACGGCTATCATTGGTCGTCCTAACGTTGGGAAATCAAGTCTTCTCAACAACCTCCTGCGTGAAGATAAGGCCATTGTAACGGATATTGCAGGGACTACTCGAGATGTCATTGAAGAATACGTCAATATCAACGGTGTACCACTGAAGTTGATTGATACTGCTGGTATTCGTGAAACAGATGACATCGTGGAACAGATCGGGGTTGAACGCTCCAAGAAAGCCCTCAAGGAAGCTGACTTAGTTCTTCTTGTCTTAAACGCTAGCGAACCTCTAACTGCCCAAGACCGACAACTTCTTGAAATCAGCCAAGATACCAACCGTATCATCCTACTTAATAAAACTGACCTACCAGAAGCGATTGAAACTGCTGAACTTCCAGATGATGTCATCCGTATTTCAGTCCTTAAAAATCAAAACATTGATAAGATTGAAGAACGCATCAATAACCTCTTCTTTGAAAATGCTGGCTTGGTCGAGCAAGATGCTACCTATCTATCCAACGCCCGTCATATTTCATTAATCGAAAAGGCTGTTGAAAGCTTACAAGCAGTTAACGAAGGCCTCGAACTAGGAATGCCAGTTGATCTGCTTCAAGTTGATTTAACTCGAACCTGGGAAATTCTTGGCGAGATAACTGGTGATGCCGCTCCTGATGAACTCATTACACAGTTGTTTAGCCAATTTTGTCTGGGTAAATAACATAAAAACTAAGTCAAAAAAATACTAGTCACCTAAAAAGAGGTTGGGACAAAAAGATCCCGACCTCACTTTTTATTATCAATCATAATATGACGCGATTTGACGCGGTATCTGATTGAACTTTTTGTTCGTCTTTTAGACTCCAAAAAGCTCCTAATCATCCTCGCTGGGCTGGGACTACGAAATCAAGACTTTGTCTATCGATTTCTGTCCCACCGCCTTTTCTTTCACCTTCTAAGTTATATCCTGCCTTAGCAGATATTTGAAACAAAATTTACCAGTTCTTTTCTATTTTCACTTAGTCTTTAGGTAATTTGCCAGCTTTTTCAAGCATTTTTTTGATTAAATAAGGCATCTTGACATTTTCACGACCTTTTTTCTCAATTAATTTTTTAACAAATTCTGGCATTTGTAAGTCTTGTGATTCATCTAAAATATTCTTAGTTTCCTCCGAAGGGACTAATTCATCAAAGGTTTCTTCTTCTGGGAGGAATTCTCTAAATTCTTTATGTTCGTTAGCTCGGACAATATTGACCAAGGCATCAATCAAACGAGAATCTGTATTTGGCATTGGTGGACGATGGTAGTTCACCTCCAATTCCTGACACAAGTCATGACATTCCACATCGTTGTCAAACAAGACTTCAATATGCTCACTGATAAAACTAATAGGCACAAAAATATAATGCTCTGGATGTTCTTCCTGTTCTCTAAGATACTCCAGTACATCTGGTTTAATCCAAGGAATACCAATATCACTTTCGCTCTGCCAGGTGTTGGTATATTGCTCTGGATTTAAGCCTAATTTCTCTGCAATTAACTTGCTATTTTCGAAAATCTGGTCGATATAGGGATCGCCAAAATCCAAGGCAAAAATGGGCACACTGTGGGCAGAAAAGATGACTTTAAAGCTATCTTGTTTCACCTTTTCTTTTAAAATCTTAGCAATTTCAGCTGTCCAATAGTTTAATAGTGCTTCTTCTTGATACCAGTCCTTAATAACTAAAAACTGAATTTGTTTGCTTTCCAGAAACTTTTCGTACCCCATGACAGAGTAAAAAGAATAGTGTGGCTCCAAAATCAAGCAAATACACTTTTCAATTCCATCTGCTTCCATTTGCCGAATTACATCTGGAATAAAAGGGGTTGAAAATTTATTGGCAAAATAGACACTATATTCATTTCCTAACCTAGCTTCTACCAAGGCTACTTCTTCACGGGTAATTTTTTGAAGTGGAGTTCCTCCAATTCGAACATAATTATCATAAAGGGTTTGAATCTCGTGGTCTTGAGGTCGAACTCCTCGACGAATGTTGGTAAAAAAGTCGGCTACTCCTTCAAAGGTAATCTCTTCTGGTGAACCAAATGTCATCATTAAAATTGCTTTTTTCATCTCTGCATCCTTGTGATATTTTTATCTTTCTTATTGTATCACTAAAGAAGCTATAAGTAAACGCTAACATAAGGATTTTATCTCCCTTTTGACTTTTGTTTTTCTCTTCTTTCTATGATACAATGGTTTTAAAAGAAGGAAAAAAGGAGTTTTTATGAAATACCCAACATTGTTAGAGCGTTTTTTAACTTATGTTAAGGTTAACACACGTTCAGACGAAAATTCTACTACTACACCAAGCACTCAAAGTCAAGTATACTTTGCGACTAATGTCCTCATCCCAGAAATGAAACGTGTCGGTTTACAAAATGTCTATTATTTGCCAAACGGTTTTGCTATCGGTACTCTTCCAGCTAATGATCCTAGTTTAACTCATAAGATTGGTTTTATCTCCCACATGGATACGGCTGATTTTAATGCTGAAGGTGTCAATCCACAAGTAGTTGAAAACTACGACGGTGGACTTATCGAACTTGGAGAATCTGGTTTCAAGCTTGATCCAGCTGATTTTAAGAGCTTAGAGAAATATCATGGACAAACATTGATTACTACTGATGGAACTACCCTTCTCGGTGCCGATGATAAATCAGGTATCGCCGAAATCATGACAGCCATCGAATACTTGACTGCTCATCCTGAAATTAAGCACTGCGAAATTCGTGTCGGCTTTGGACCTGATGAAGAAATCGGTGTTGGTGCCAATAAATTTGATGCAGAAGATTTCGATGTCGACTTTGCTTATACAGTTGACGGTGGACCTCTTGGTGAACTTCAATACGAAACCTTCTCGCGGCAGGTGCAGAACTTCACTTCCAAGGTCGTAATGTACACCCTGGAACTGCTAAGGGACAAATGGTTAACGCTCTTCAGTTGGCAATTGACTTCCACAACCAACTCCCAGCTGGTGACCGCCCTGAATTGACTGAGGGCTATCAAGGTTTCTACCATCTCATGGATGTATCTGGTAGTGTTGAGGAAGCGCGTGCTAGCTATATCATTCGTGACTTCGAAAAAGAAACCTTTGAAGCGCGTAAAGCTGCTATGCAAGCTATCGCTGATAAGATGAACCAAGAACTTGCTAGCGATCGTGTCACTTTAACATTGACTGACCAGTACTACAACATGAAAGAAGTCATTGAAAAGGATATGACACCAGTAACCATTGCCAAAGCAGTTATGGAAGACCTTGGTATCACACCAATTATCGAGCCTATTCGTGGTGGAACAGACGGATCAAAGATTTCCTTTATGGGAATTCCAACGCCAAATATCTTCGCTGGCGGTGAAAACATGCATGGGCGTTTTGAATACGTTAGCCTTCAAACCATGGAACGTGCAGTTGATACTATTATTGGAATTGTAGCTTATAAAGATTAAAAAAAGACGAGGTAGCTTAGCTACTTCGGCTTTTTTTATTCTGCGACTTTTTCTGTTGATTCAGGATTCAGTTCAGTTGTTGTTTCAGAAGTTTTCTCTGTTGTTGTCTGCACTGAGCTAGCTTCTACTTGCTTATCAGTGCCTGCTTGACCTGGTGTTTCTTGTTTGCTTCAACAGGTGTTTCTTGACTTGGCGTTGCTTTAGATCTAAGCTCTTGATTTAACAAGACTATTTCTTGGGCAACTGCTAGAAGAGCCTGCTTATCCTTACTTGCTGCTGCTAATTTATCAAATAGAGCATCTACTTTTTCAAAGTCAGCATCTGAACCATTATTCATCTCCAAATAGCTATGGAGAGCAATGACTCCGTTATAGAGTTTTTGGTAAAGAACTAAGACCTCTGGGTCTTGTTTCGAATTATCACGTTCATTTTGGATTGTTAGTGAAATACGTTTCAAAAGATCTTGAACCTGTGTATTTAATTCATCAAGGTCTGCGTCTTCTTTCTCCAAAGCAGCCTTCAGATTTTTCACTTCGTCAGAGAGTGAAGCTTTAACCCCCTCCTCATTGACTTGATTCACTAATTCTTCAGCTTTTGTTAGTAACTCTTCTACTTGCCCTTTTAAGACATGGTTACTTTGTTCCTCAGGTTTGAGATCATCATACAGACCTTTCAAGAACTCATAGACTGCAGTTTTAGCACTATGTCCATCCACTTTTTCTGTATCTAAGATTGTTTTAGAAGTCTTGCTTGCAACTGGCTCGTTTTTCAGTGCTTCCTCTACTTCCAGTTTTGTTTGGTAGATTTCTGGGAAGAGTTTGTTCAAGTCAGTTGCCTTAAGGAAGGATTGTGACTGATAAAGTGTCCACGTTAGGTTGGCAACTTTATCTCGTAACTTGTCATTTAAGCGACCGTCAGATAGATGTTGGTAGAAATACTTGATGTATTCTACTGTTGTAACTCCAGTACGGTCATTAAAATCTTGCAAAGCTTGTAACTTAGCTTCAACTGCATCTAAACCTGCTTCATCTTGGGCTAGTTTGTTTTCTTGAAGCTGAGTCAATAAATCCTTCTTAGGAAGTCCAAAAGCATCTGTGTCTAAGGTATTAATCTTATCTACTAAAGCTTGATATTTCTTGTCTAAAGGACTGATTTCTGTTGGTTTGACACTTGAGTCAATGTGAATATACTGTTTATCAAACAAATCCAAAGCTGCCAAGTATCCTGCAGTAGAGTTGGTTGATAGTTTTTTCATATTTTCAGAGAATTGACCCAAAGCAAGTTCAATCTGTCTTTGTAAAATTGGTTTATCTTTATAAATTTCGCGACTTTCTGCCAATAGTTGATCAATCTTATACTGGACTGCTTTTTCATCAAAAGCACCAGGTTGGTAAGTTGACTGTAATGCAGGAATTTTGTTTTTCAAAGCGACTTCATAACCTTTAGTTTGAACCTTGATGTAGTGGTTATGGTCACCATGAGGGATAACAAAGCTACCATTTTCAACCTGCAAGCTATAAGGAGAAACACCATCACGTAGAGCAGTTGTATAGAGTTCGTTTAGGAAATCAAGCTCTGCATCACCTGTTTGAAGCGGAATACGAACGTGTTCTTTACGAACGGCGTAAGGGTGAATGTGAGTTGGGTCATAAGCATGGTCTGGATTACCAAATACAAAGAATCCATTTGAAATTCTGATAGCCTCAAGAGGAACGCCATATGTTTTAGAAATATAAGCTATTTTTTCTTCATCGCTGGCATCTCGAGAGAAACTTTCAACCGTCTTGGCAAGAGGTTTAACAGGTTCTGTCTGCTGATGGGCATGAAGATGGTCTTGTGCAGCCTTAATCTGCTCTGCTGATAAATCTTTCTTAAAGAAATAATGGGCATGGTCTCCATGTGAAACTACAAAACCTTGCTCATCTTCACTTATCACTCGGTCAGCATCGAAACCGTGATCGTGGTCTTCACCATGGTGGTGATCATGCCCGTCTTCATCATGGTGATCATCTGATGGATTAGGTTTAACTTCGGTTTTACCTTTCAAGTGTTCCTGAGCTTCTTTAATCTGTTGAGCCGTCAAATCTTTCTTGTAAAAATAATGATTGTGGTCTCCATGTGAAACTACGAAACCTTGGTCGTCCTCGCTAATCACTCGATCAGCATCGAATCCGTGATTGTGGTCTTCACCATGGTGGTGATCATGCCCGTCTTCATCATGGTGATCATCTGATGGATTAGGTTTAACTTCGATTTTACCTTTCAAGTGTTCCTGAGCTTCTTTAATCTGTTGGGCCGTCAAATCTTTCTTATAAAAATAATGATTGTGGTCTCCATGTGAAACGATGAAACCTTGCTCATCTTCACTTATCACTCGGTCAGCATCGAATCCGTGATTGTGGTCTTCATCATGGTGTTCATCTGATGGATTAGGTTTAACTTCGGTTTTGCCTTTCAAGTGTTCCTGAGCTTCTTTAATCTGTTGAGCCGTCAAATCTTTCTTGTAAAAATAATGATTGTGGTCTCCATGTGAAACGACAAAACCTTGCTCGTCCTCACTAATCACTCGATCAATAGCAAAGCCATGATCGTGGTCTTTACCGTGTCGATGATTAGCATGATCGTGGTCATGGTCTTCTTCGTGTTGATGATCAACATCTTCGTGGCCATGATCGTGGTCATGGTCTTCGTTTGGTTTACTTGGAGTTTCTACAGGATTTGATGGCGTTACTAGACCTGAAAGTGGTATCAAGCGTGCAATCTTTTGCTCCAAAGCAGATAAACTACTATAAGGGATGAAATGGTAATGATTTCCATGAGGGATAGCAACGCCATTAGGCGTACGACTGGTAATTTTAGCCGGGTCAAATACCAAACCATCAGATTCTTTATAGCGTTGACTAACTGGTAAAGAGTAAAGTTGTTCAAGAAGTTTTTGAAGATTATTTTCTTCTTGTACTGGACTGCTTGTAGCTGGTTTCTCTACTTGATGACTTGGTTCAACACTTGGAATCGGTTTGTAGTCTGTTAGACTTTGTTGACTTCCTCTTCCAGCAAGGTAAGCTTGAGCGGCAACCAATTCACTTGAAGATAGAGCACTCTTAGGAACGTAATGATAATGGCCACCATGAGGAACGATATAAGCGTCACCTGTATCTTCAATAATATCTGCAGCATTAAAGACGTAACCGTCATCAGTTGTGTATCGACCTTGTGCTCTGGCAGCAATAACTTCATTACTTGTACTGCTACTATCTGATGTGTGTTCTTGTTTTTGTTTCTCGATTTGGCCTTTGGTACGAATATTATCTGCGTGACTAGCATCTTTAAGATAGACATAATATTTGCCATCCACCTTGATGATATAGCCACCTTTAATCTCATTGACAATATCTCCATCACTTAGTCGATAGTTTGGATCCTTCATGACCAATTCTTCACTAAAGATGGCATCAAAAGGCACCTTACCATTGTAGAAATGGAAATGGTCACCGTGGGAAGTCACATAGCCTTGATCTGTAATCTTAGTAACAATCTGTTCAGCTTCTATTCCTTCTTTTTGGTTAACTTGATCAGGTGTCAGATTTTCATTCTTTTTAGCATCAGACTCTTTCCCATCAACATAGGATACACGGTTATTTTCTTTGTTCTCAGGCGCTTGATGTTGATTTAAAGCGTAAGCGCAGACACTTAATGCAAGGACCACTGCAGATCCTGCTAGATATTTTTTATTAATTTTCATAAATTCCTCATTTCAATTCTTCAGCTAAAATAGCTATATTGTCTTCTAAATTTTCCAAGTAGGACTTATCATTTTGTGGGTCGGCCTCTAAAGGATTGAGTGTTTTAAGAGTCACACCTGTTGATTTGACAAGTGTATCAGCAACTTTAGACGAAGCATTGCTCTCTGTAAAGATAGTTTTGACCTTATAATTTTTTACAAATTCTTGAATTTCGGTTAACTGTCTCGGGCTTGGTTCTTGGTCTGGTGAAATACCAGCTATTCCAAGTTGATTTAATCCAAAGCGTTTAGCTAAATATGAAAAAGCTGTATGTTGAGTTACAAAATTTCTTTGATTGACTTTTTCAAAAATGGGTTGGTATTTCTTGGTCAAATCATGAGCTTTGGCACTAAAACTTTGTGCGTTTTTCTGATAAGTATCCTTGTTAGCGCTGTCTAGTTCGGATAACTTATCAGCGATAATCTGAGCTTCTTCAGCAACCTTTTCAGGATCAAGCCAAGTATGAGGATCATACAAGGTCTTCTCATCAATCCCGTCTCCAGCTTTCATATCTTCTAATCCAGGCACGCGCTCCAAGGTCATACCTTCTGATGCTTCTAAGACCTTTACCTTAGACTTTTGCAGGCTCGGATCTAAACTTCCCGCCCATGACTCCAAAGTATGAGAATGATAAACGAAAACATCTGCATCATAAATGGCTGCAATGTCATTCGCAGAAGGTTCAAATGAATGGATACCTGAACTCGACTGAATCATCCGAACATCATTTAGGTCACCCGAAATTTCTTTGACCATGGCATAGACAGGATAAAAACTAGTCACAATCTTCATTCCCTTAGTTTCATTACGATTGTCTTGACTAGCCTTTTGTCCACATGCCCCTAAAACGAGAACAAAGAAGGGCAGTATGAACCATAGGATACTTCTTTTTTTCATAACAACTCCTTAACTAGTATTTAACCATTTAATTAACTAGTAAATAGTTTACTCCTAAAAACTTAAAATGTCAATATTTTTGATGGATTTTCATGAAAAAAGTGAGAACTAGATTTCATTTTCAGTTCTCACTAGTCATCTTTATCATTTGACTTTTAATTCTTTTCGTTTGTTATAGGCTTACTATTTTTTAGCAAAACTAAAAGATTTTCAGTCTGAGCCATAATACCATTGTTATCCATAGTACCTAGTGTTAGATTATTTCGTAAACCAGCCAAAGTTTCGCTAGCATTAGATTTCACTCCTGCATCTGTCACATTCTTTAATAATTCCTCTGCTTCTTGTAGTTTAGCTTCTATCTTTTCAGTCTCAACCTGTGGTTCTTCCTCTGGAGATTCTTCTGGTTCATCAGCTGGATTAGTATCCTCTGGCTTTCCATTTGCGGTTTCTCCTCAAGAGTTTTTTCATCTTCAGTTTTTTTTGTCTGAGGTTTCTCCTCATTTGGTTTTTCATTATTCGAATGGTCATGTTGTCCATTTTGGTTTCTTAGAACATGGTCACTTGCATTTCCCCAACCACTATCAGAATGCGGACGCTCGCTTGGATGCTCGACATAGTACTTCACAGTCGCAAAAAGATCTTCGAGCGCATATCCCTTAGGAGCTTCGTAAAGCCCTTCATCAAACCATTCAAACTTGATATTATGGTAATGATCAAAGTGAGGGATAATCAAGTTACCATTTTTTACATCAACTGCATACTGTAGATTGTAAGGCATGCGATCTAGCGGTACCTTCTTCTCAGCTTTTACCCGATTAAAGATAGCTTCTGCCCCTTTTGCTTCCGATTTTGTTGAGTTCTGATTATCAGTCGAAGGAGGCGTCAACCTCTTCTCTTTGGCATAAGCCTGAGCAGTTGCCCTCTCTGCTTCAGACAAACTATCCTTACCAATCCAGTGACTATGCCCCATATGTGGTGTTACATAGGCATCCCCCTCATCGCTGATAATATCATGGGCATCAAAGATATAACCATCCGATGTTGTGTACTTATCCGCTAGCTGGGCTACACGAACTTCATCTTCAGTATACTCAATTTGAGCGTTCGGCTTACCAAGACGTTCTGGATGACTAATCGGCGCAATAAATTTAAGCAAATCATCTACAAAGGCTATCTTATTAACATGCTCATCGTTTAATCTCTCTAACAACTGATCCAAAGTCTTGAAGTCAGACATCCGCCCCTTATTTCAAGTAGGTTCTTATGTGTTTGCTCCAACAAACTATAAGCCTTATCATAAAACTCCTGATCTCTAGGAGCTACTGTACTTTTCTTCTCCGCTAAGGTGTGAGAAATCTTATCTACTTTGGCTATTTTTTTATCAAAGGATGAAAGAGTTTCATTAGACAAATCCTTAGTCAAGACATAACGTGATACTCCTTTATCTTCAAGGACATAACCCTGACCAATTTTTCTGACTACTTGCTTGGTAAGTTCCTCATTAGAATGATTTTCAGGAATAGGAACTGGAGTCGGTTGCGGATTTGGAAGTGGTTGAGGAAGAGGTTTTATCGTAAGATTCGGCCGTAAACTAGTAGCTCCGGGCACTAAAATCTTCCCTTGATTTTTTACTGGAATTATCCGTGAAATCTTTTCTTCCAAAGCTGACATTTGACTATAAGGGATAAAATGATAGTGATCCCCATGAGGTACTGCTACCCCATTTGCTGTTTTTTTCGTGATTTGGGCAGGGTCAAAGAGCAAACCATCGGATTCCACATGACGTTGGCTGAGTGGCAAGGCATAAGTTGTTTCAAAAGACTAGATACATCTTCACTTGGACTTGCTTGATAACTATTATCCACTTGTGGGCTAACACTTGGGGTCCATCTTCTAGTATTTGCCTCAACATTGCTTTGATTCGTTTGTCTATATGTACTACTATTCGAAGCATCTGATGAGCTGCTAGAAGAATTTGTTGACGGTCGATACCCAACTGAGCTTGTTTGACCACCTTTAGCGGATAAGAAGGCCTGAGCAGCAGCTAGTTCGCTAGCTGATAAATCACTTTTGGGAATATAATGAAAGTGATTGCCATGTGGAACGATGTAAGCATCACCCGTGTCCTCAATAATATCACTAGCATTAAAAATATAACCATCATCCGTCGTATAACGTCCCTGAGTCCTTGCTACAGCGACTTCATTACTAACCTTTACTCCACCACCATGTCCATGTTCCTGCTTTTGACGATTGATTTCATCCTTACTACGAATATTATCTGAATGAGAAGCATCTTTGAGGTATACATAATAACGACCATCAACCTTAATGACATAGCCACCCTTCACTTCGTTGACAATATCCTCATTTCGAAGTTGATAATTCGAATCTTTCATCAAGAGTTCTTCGCTAATAATAGCGTCATAAGGAACCTTACCATTAAAGTAATGATAATGGTCTCCATGTGAAGTTACGTAGCCTTGATCGGTAATCTTAACGACTATCTGTTCCGCATTGATTCCTTCTCGCTGACTCACCTCATCTGGCGTCAAATTTTCAGTCTTAGTACTAGCCTGATTTCCATCTATATAAGCCACACGATTAGACACTTTGTCAGTCTGCCTTGATTGATAACGACCCAATTCATAACTTGAAAGACTTATTACCATAAGAGCTACGGAACCAAGAACATATTTTTTATTGATTTTCATCTAAACACACTTTCTATTTTCGCTACTAAATATAAGATTTAGGCAACACTATAAGTTTTGATTCATTAACCAGTTAAGTTTATAAATAGAAATATTTATAAAAACAATTAAAATGTTCTAATCCTTTTTATAGGTTTCTAGTATTGTTTAACCAAATATATTGGATTCATAAGCTTAACCATTTAATTAACTAGTAAACATTCTACCACCTAAAATTTAAGATGTCAACTGATAAATCTGATTTTTACTTTCTCCAAAAAAAATAGCATCGATAAACGATGCTTGGTTTTAAACTCCGATATGAATATCTGGGAATTTCTCAATGATAAGATCCCAGAGTTCATCCAATTGTTCTTGAACTGTCTTAGTAGTTTTAATAGTTAAGTAATGTTCTTTTTGCTATCCTTGACAATATAGCACAATTGATAAATTTTATTTCTGATGAGATTACGTTGGTATGTTGTTGAGACCAGATAGAGCTGTTGAACATTATTTAGATTGATTGCTTGAGTTCCTTTGAAATAGGTAATAAGGTGGTTTTTATAAAGGATTACCTTTAGACTCTCATCATAAAATTCTGCCAAACCAGCTAGATTTTCAACATTTCCTTGCAATTCAGGATAGGCTTGATAAAGCTCTTCAAAAGCTGCGATAGATTTTTTTCGAAGAAGAAAGGCACTCACTAATGTAAATAGTCCAATTCCTCCAAAAATTGCAGCACTTATGAGATGCCACCAGCCATCTTTTGAGTGTTCAGTCAAACTTAGATAGACACTTGAGTTCATGTTCAAAGCAACAGTTGAATCAGGTTCAAGTATAGAGTCAAGAAAGCCAGACAAATCTACAATTCTATTATTTCGAGATTTGTTGTTAACATTTTTACTTAGAGGTTGTAACTGTGTACCTACTAGAGTAGCTGGATTACTTATAAGTGTTTCAGTTGCAGCTTGTTCCATAAGTTTTTGAATCTCTTTATCATTTTCTTTAGCCTCTACAACTGCAAATTTACCATCACCATCATTGCTATATTGCACAAGATATAAAACACTTCCACCTTCAACTTCTCCAACCACTTCAGGATAGATATCATAGACAGTCATAGTAACTTCTTTACCTGACCGTGTGTCGTCTGAAAATGGATCCATTGGATGTTGATGATGATTCCACATGAAGACAGTTCCTGCAGAAAAAGCAAAGAAAACTAGCGAAAGAATAAGCCCTGAAATAAAGCCTTTATTTCTTTTTTCTTTAAACATCATAATCTCCTTTAGTTTGATGATTAAATTATAGCAAAAATTCCTATAAATTTCAATAATAATCTTTAATACAAATGCTATTAAACAAAGGAAGAAAGCGCTTATCAAAAAATAATATATGATATTTCAAAAAAAGAGCTTGAGATAATCTCAAACTCTCCTATTATTTCAAATTCTATTTTCTTGCCATCTGTTCATCTTGCTTAAGTTGCTTGACTAATTGATCTATACTATCGAATTTTACCATATCTCGGATACGATCTAACCAATAGACGGTCACTGTTTCGCCATAAATATCTTCATCAAAATCAAAGATATTCACTTCAAAACGCTCTTCCTCTCCATCAAAAGTAACGTTCTTCCCGACACTGGCCATTCCTCGATAGAGTTTTCTCTTGATTTCGATATCAACGGTATAGACACCATCTGCCGGCATATAAGTACGATCCAAGAGCACGAGATTGGCAGTTGGATAGCCGATTGTTCGGCCACGAGCATTGCCGTGTACGACTATTCCTCTTGTAGGAAGTGGACTTCCAAGCAGCTGACCTGCTTCTTTCACATTCCCTTCAAGGATAGCTTGACGAATACGAGTAGAGCTAATCTTTCCTTTTTCATCTTCTACAGGAGGTACTACGACTACTTCTCCATCAAAGATTTCTTTTAAATCTTCTGCTGATTTTCTATCAGAACCAAGACTATAGTCAAATCCAACTACAATGGTATCTGCTTTAACTTCTTTGACAAAGGTATCTACAAATTCTTGAGCTGTCATATTAGCGATACGACTTGAGAAGTCCATTAAATAAAGATTTTCAACACCAGCTCGTTTAAACTTGCGTTCACGTTCTTCTGCATTCAGGATATGAAGTAAATTTTCTGGTGAATAGGGTTTTAAGGTTAATTTTGGTGATTCATGAAAGGTAATTAAAGCAACGCTTAATCTCTTCTTTGCGGCAATTTCACCAGCAATACTAAATAATTTTTGATGTCCTAGATGAATACCATCAAAATATCCTAATACAAGGACGGTTGGACCTGGTGTTGCAATGTCTTTTTCAGTTTTTATAGGTATTGTTACAATCATAGTCATATTATACCAGAAAGAAGAAGGCATTCAAAATATTACGAATTTAAAAAACTATAAGTTACTTTTTACTTCTTTTCTCAATTGCTCCAGACTTTCGATTTGATACTTGTCCATGACTTTTGGTAGGTTATCAATGATATCAGGACAGGCATAAGGATTGGTAAAGTTTGCTGTACCGACTCCTATTGCTGAAGCACCCGCCAAGTACATTTCTATAGCAGTTGCAGCTGAATCAACTCCTCCCATCCCAATGATTGGAAGATTAGTTGTTTGAGCTACTTGACGAATAAGTTTTAGAGCTACCGGAAAGACTGCAGGCCCAGACATTCCACCAGTACCATTGGCGATGATTGGCTTTCTAGTTTTGAGATCAAAGCGCATACCAACAAGGGTATTGATCATAGTGAGACCACTAGCACCTGCGTCCTCTACTGCTTTGCGATGGTCACGATATCAGTTACACTTGGTGTCAATTTAACGTAAACTGGCACATCTGATGCCCTTGCGGCTGCTTTTACCACATCATAAGCTAAATCTGGGTCTTGCCCAATCAAAAGTCCGTGATTCCCATGATCGACGTTTGGACAAGAAATATTGAGCTCAATGGCTTTCACGTTAGGTGCCTTGGAAATACCACTAGAAACGGCTGCGTATTCTTGCATTGAGAATCCAGCTACGTTTGCGATTATGGGGAGATTGGGATACTCTCTTTGCAACCAAGGTAATTTTTCAGAGAGAACGGCATCTAGTCCTGGATTTTGTAGACCAATAGCATTCAGCATACCAGCAGGTGTTTCTGCCACTCGTGGAGTAGGATTTCCAAAGCGTGGTTCAAGGGTTGTAGCTTTAATCATGATAGATCCTAAAAGGTTCAAATCATAGTATTTGGCATACTCTTGTCCGAAACCAAAACAGCCTGAAGCAGGAATGATAGGATTCTTTAATTCTAAGCCTGGTAGAGAGACTTGTAATCGATTTGTAGTCATGATACTCTCCTTATAAAACAACAGTTCCTGTTTTAAATACAGGCCCATCTTCACAAACACGTTGACTAACTGTTTCACTATCTGGAACTTTCAGGACACAAGCGTAGCAAGCGCCCATGCCACAAGCCATACGTGATTCAAGGGATAGGTAAGCTCTTGGATGGTCGTAAAATGTTTGATTAATGTATTTCATCATACCAGGCGCACCGCATGAGTAGATTGCATCAAATTCTGTGTCAAATTCATTAATCACTACCGATACATTTCCTTTAATACCATAAGATCCATCATCAGTCGTTACAAAGACTTGACTAAATCTGGATAATTCATCTTCCAAAATAACAGCTTCTTTAGTAGCGAATCCTAAAATAGTTGTTATTTCAACACCACGCTCATGCAGTTGTTTAGCTACTTCAAGTAAGGGCGGCACTCCGATTCCACCACCAACTATAAGAACACGATTCTGCTTGTCTAAATCAGATAAATCAAGCCATTTCCTTGAGGTCCCATAACATCTATGCTATCACCTGTTTTTAAGCTTGAAAAAATTGCTGTCCCTGCTCCTTCAACTCGATAGATAAGTTTGCATTGCTTAGTCACCTTATCTATTGATGAAATCGAAATTGGACGACGTAAGAGATGGGCATCATCAGGTACACGCAAATGAAGAAATTGGCCTGCTTTCATAGCTTCGACCATCTCTCCTTCTAGTACAAGCTCAAAGATTGCTGGCGCGATTTCCTCCTGAGATACTACTCTCATAACTTCCAAGCGGATTGCACCCATTCGTTTTTTACAGTTTGGATTCATAACCTTTCCTCCTTAAATTTTAAGGGGATCAGATAAAGAAAAACCTTGCACTTGCAAGGTTTCAGTTAAGATATTTACACAAAAGTAGCAAATAAGCACTTGCTTACTTGTTTCCATTGTAGCTTCTTTTCTCTGACACCTTGTGAGTCTCTCTGGACTTCCCTTAAAGGTTAAATTTTCACTAGTATACTGTATCAATCCTAAAATGTCAAGTAAAAATAGGTAAGGTGTCAGTTCATAAAAGTCGCTTATTTTTGTGAAGAAAGAATCTTTTCTAATTTTTGATAATCTTTAACACTGTCGATTTCATAGATAGAGTTTTCTTCCAACTCTTCTACATATACATCTAGTTCTTTGATATTATCTTTGACCATGTTATCCCAATAGAGGTCCACAAACTCACCACTTGCATAAGCCTTGTCAATAAATCCAACAATTTTCTCAGCTGTGGGAGCATCCCAGAATGATACCCCACTCAAGATGCGTCCATTTTTGCTATCGACAATAATATCTTGAACTTTGTAATCATCTCCGTAAACTAGGAACCACTCATTATCACAATCTTCACGATAAACACTGAAATAAGTTGAACGCTTGATATCATTACGGAACATATTCTTGAAAAGATAGTTATCCGCATCGATAACGTAGCTGTTAGCTAATTCTTCTTTTACCAAGTAAAGCGAGTAAAAGTTATTGTAATCAGCATACTTATCGTTGAAGACCAAACGCACACCGTACTTTTCCTTAAGATAGTCGAATTGTTCTTTTAAATAACCTACAACGATGATAATGTCATCAATTCCACGTTCTTTTAAAAATTCAATTTGATATTCAACTAAAGGTTTTTCATTAACCTTGACCAAGGCTTTGGGAGTATTTTCTGTCATGGGTCTCAAACGAGTTCCCAATCCCGCTGCTAAGATAATCGCTTTCACGCGTTTTCTCCTTTATTCTTTAATAATAATATAAACACCAGCCATTACGATAAGTGAAGTAATGATGGTCAGTAAATTAAGGGGTTGTCCCAAGAAAATTGCTGCAAACAAAACAGTCCATACTACATAACTCACATTCAGACCTGTTGCTTTTGCTGGTTGCAATCGATTGATAGCAATATAGTAGGCTAGATAAGAAATCATATTACATGCTGCGAAGACAATCAAAAGTCCCAACAATTGTCCATTTGCCACTTCTGCAAATGAATGATGCGAGAAGAGAACAATAACAAGATAGGACAGGAAGGAAGTTACTTGCCGAATCAAGAGGGCTTCGAGTTCACTGAGTTCACTCTCCATTGCAAAAGAGCTGAGAACACTTTCACTCCCCCAAGCAAGGGCACAGATCAAGGCACAGAGGATACCAATATAGAATGAATTGACCTGTTCAACCTTGTAGGTCTGAGCAATAATTCCTGCAATGATTAATAAAATTCCAAATACTGTATTTAGAAATCTTATGCTTCAAAAAGAAGAAAGCCAGCAAGACTGAAACCGCAGGATAAATGGCTGATACTGATGATGCTAAGGAACTACCAATATACTTAACCGCATAGAGATTGGCTTGCATGCCAATTGGTCCAGCCAATAGTGCTCCGATAATAACACTCACATTTCGAATATTCAAGAAGATTGAAAAGCGAACTTTCCCTTCTTTAACTAGAAGATATCCTAGCAAGATAAAAATACTAAGGAAATCGTGTGCAGCTGCTACTACAAAAGGAGATAAATCAGTAAATATTGAGAAGATATAAGCACTAATCGTTAGCCCTAATCCCCAGAACACACCTGAAAGCAGACCAAAAGAAACTCCATTTTTAGTTTTCATAATTACCTCTCAACTCTTTTACAGCTCTATTGTATCGAGAAATGCCATAATCTCCGAAATCTGCACCATTTTCTTCTTTGTAGATAGTCCAGAGACTCCAAATAATGTCTTGCAATATTTTATAAATGCGGATCTTCTCACGAGAAACAGGCGTCTTTTCACTCTCGTAATGAGCTAGGAAGTCTTCCTCTTCCTCTGGAGTAAATTCAGACTCTAAAAAGAGAGCTGCAAGGTCCCACATTGGGTCGTTCATGGAAGAATATTCCCAATCAATCAGATAAAGATGCCCATCTGGTGCTTCAATAAAATTTTCAGGAACCAAATCAATATGACATGATTTCTTCTCAATTCCGATTTGTTCAAGCTCTTCTTTCAGAGAAAATACTGATTTTCTGACAGCTTCATAGTTTGGATAGTAAATCTCTCCCTGAATCAAGGATTCATATTTTTTGATTTCATCAAATGGAGCAAACTCTCCTTTTAATTCTTTACCAGAAGCATGAATCGTTTGTAGAATGGGAGCAATTTTCTCAAATTTAGTTTTAATGGTATTTAAATTAAGTGTTTCAGCATTTTTGATGTATTGATTGACTTTGATACCAGCTTCAATATCAAAAAGATAATTCTCTACATCTAATTTCAAATCTTTCAACAATTCAAGATTGAACTTTTCATTCTTGCGGTCGATTAATTTTTCTGTACCTTTACCGAAAAACTTAACGATATATCGATTTGAGGATGTTTGAACCAAGTAGTTTTGATTGGTCATTCCACCCAACTGTTCAATGCTCTGTATTTCTTCATTACCTGATAATAAAGAGGCAATCTTCTCTTTAACGATTTCCTTCATAATCTTCCCCTCATTAGACTTCCCACTTAAATACTGTCTTGAAGGCAGTATTAAGGTCTGTTGCAAAAACTCGATGAATATCTTTAATCTCTCTTACTGGTTCTTCCAGATAGATGATATTCTTCAAACGATTGGCAAACTTCTTAATCTCCATCATTTGGATGGCATTTTCAAAGTCAACTCTTCCAGAACGAGAAGATCCAACTAATAACAAGCCTTTTTCTAAAGAATCACGAGTGTTGATGTTGACCTTATACTCACTTACTCCCATCATCAAAATAGTACCTTGGGGTTTAATATAGCGAATCAAGTCATTAATAGCAGGTCCACATCCATCACCACCACAGCATTCGAAACCATGGTCAAAACTAAGATCCTCTGGAATGCTATCGGTAATGTAGAGCTCTTTTGCAAATGAGAATAATTCTAATTTCTCCCAGTGACGTCCGATAACAATAATCTCAGCCTCAGGCAAAGTGTAGTTGATAATATTGGCCATGACAAAAGCTAAACTTCCATCACCAATGACAGCGATGCGTTGACGTCTGCTGTGAGATACAGTCATGAAACGATTCATAGCATGCATACCAACACTGACAAACTCAGTAATGGCAGCAACTGTGTCTTCGATTTCTTCGTAAGCTACCACACGATCCTTAGGCAGAGAAACGAATTCTCGCATGAATCCATCATAACCACTTGAAAGGAAATATGTTCCAGTCATGTAATTTTCATAGAATTCCTCATCACTTTGCATAGGTGGTTGATTTGGAATCATAACAACCTTCTGACCAATTTTGTAGGTGCCTGTTGGATCAGAAATGACTGTACCACAAGACTCGTGAATCATAGCCATTGGTAGTTTTTTCGCTAAAATTTTTGGATCGCGTTTACCTTGGTAGTAACGTTGATCCGCGTGACAAACTGCCATGTAATTTGGTCGGATGAGGATATGATTCTCTTGATCAATTTCTTCTTCCTGATATTTAATATTAATAAATTTTGGTTTTGTCAGTTGATAAATTTGATTAATCATGTCTCTAGTCTTTCTCAATCATGCTTTTAGCAATCTTCAAGTCTGTAACAGTTGTAATTTTAAGATTTGAGTATTCACCTTTTGCTAATGCTACATCTTTACCCTTAATGACAAAGATTTTACATGCATCTGTCAAAATTTCTTTTTCTTCTGCTGATAAAGAACCATAGAGGTCAATAAAGTCCTTACAACGGAAGGTTTGTGGAGTTTGGCCTTGATAGAGATGCGCACGATTTGGAATGTCTGTGATAAACTGACCATTTGTACTTTCAACAATGGTATCCACAGCTTCAACTACAGTATCAACAGCATCATGATTTTGTGCAAGAGCGATATTGTCTCTAATCATTCGAAGTGTGATAAAGGGACGAACTGAGTCATGAGTGACCACGATATCATCTTCTGTGATTGGACGGTATGCATCAATAGCTTCAATGATCTTTTCAATACTAGAATTTCGATCAGCGCCACCTTTTGTGATAATGATACGATCCTTATGGAGCGGAAGGAATTTTTCAACTAAATCCTCTGCGTGTGTCACCCAGTCTCCGTGAACTCCAACCACAATCTTTTCGATACTTGGCTCTAAGACAAATTTTTCAATTGTATGAATCAAGATTGGGCGATCTCCCAACTCAAGAAATTGTTTGGGTAGGTTACTAATACCCATGCGCGTGCCGGTTCCACCTGCTAAAATTCCAGCGTAAATCATATCGATTCTCCTTTAGTTTGTTCTAAAAACTCATTCCTTACTATTATATCATAATCTAGCGTTATCTTGAAATAAATACTAGTTCTCTCCATTTAGAAACTGATGGCGAGAGCACTTTAGGTTTTGAACATTAAAAAATTTAATCCTTGCATTCTTATTTCTCGATTAAAATAGAGTTCTTCAGAATAATATAGAAAGCTTAAAGAAACCTTAAATCATTGGTTGATATGTATAGAGAACCTGAAATTTTAATTAGATTTTTCCAATTAAAATTGTTAAAATAAAATAGAAAATAAAAGAAAAGGAAGCTAACTACCGCCATGATGAATATGCAAAAACATGATGCGTCAAGCTCAAAAAAACTTCAAAAAAACAAATGGAACAAAGCCAAGCAGAATTGGGTCGCCACAGAATTTGTTGGGACTTCTGCTCAAAAACCTTGTAACTGCTACCTTAACAGGTGATAAAAAAAGTCGTAAAAAAATTGATTTCGATCCTGCAGTTGTGGATGCTGAAGATATTGAAACACTTTCAGATATGACTGTTCAAGCGCTCAATCTCGCTCTTGAACAAATTGATGAAACTACTAAAAAGAAACTTGGAGCATTTGCTGGTAAGTTACCATTTTAATTATATTCTCAAAAAGAGGCTGATTTACAGCCTCTTTTAATTTATGTTAATAAGCAAAAAACTCAGTTGCTTTATTTAGCAATAAGTCACTATATTCAGGGTCTTCCTGAGCAGTTACTAGTTCTTCTTTTATGTTTTCCAAGTCGTCCGTAATCATTCCGTCAACTCCTAGGTGAAAAGACTTATTAAATGATTCCGAACTATTGATTGTCCATACATAGAGTTTTTGCTCAGTATTCCATAGTTTCGTCACAAAGTATTCATCCAAAGTAGAGTACTCCATTGTGTAGCCTGTAGCAACCGTTCTAGGAAAAACAGAATTATAGGGAAGAATAAAGTAGACAGGAATATCTGTGTCATACTCTCTCACTTTTTCAATAACCTTATAATCTAATGATTGCATTTGATGACCATAAACCTTAATTTTTGCACCGTATTTGTCTAGAAAATGTTCCATCATCTGCGGGCTATCTTTGTGGCTGGTCTTAATCTCAATGAGAAGTTTCTGATGCAGTTCATTTGCACGAGTCAGATAATCATCGAAACTTGAAATCTTTGTCTCATAACCATTCTCATGAATGTCAATCTGCTTTAACTCTTCTAAGGTCAAATCCTGTGGTGTTTTATTAATACCAGCTAGGCCTTTAAGATTAGCATCATGCATCATAACAAATTGACCATCTTTAGTCTCCTGGATATCCATCTCGATTAAATCTGGTTTTAACTGCGCTGTCTTTTCTAAGGATTCTACTGTATTTTGGACACCATTTCCATTCGATACACCACGGTGTGAAATCACAAGCGGTGGATTGACTACTGGAGCTTCCAGATAATTATATCCTTCAATCGCAAAGAAAATACTTGCACAAACCATAACCCCCCATCTCATGATATGGTCCTTCTCTCGCCTTGGCATAATGTCAAGCTCTTCTCCCGTTAAGAAGGACGTAAATTTCACAAGGAAATAGGTCAGTGCCATATAGTGGAAATTCTTGATAAGAACGAAGTTGCAAATAGCAAGGAGTAGAGATTCTCTCTGAGTAAGGCTATCCACTATATACTGGATTGATAGTAAAGGGATGAGAGGAAGATAGAAGAATAGATTGGTTTTTACAATAATTAAGAATAAATGCCAGGCATAAAACCAAAAGAAATTCTTAGTTTTATCCAAACTATAAATGATCGCTTCCTTGACCGTCATCTTTTCATAAAAGACCTTAGGTAGAGTGAACATCAAGCGAACAGAAACATAGAAGAATAAGAGTGATAAGATAATAATGGCTATCCACCACATCCAGTACTTATCTTCCATGTAGGTTTGAATAAACTCTGGTATCACGATTTTATTGAAATAATAAATCTTAAATATCTTTCTGATAAACGGAAATAGCATTGCTACAAATAAAAAGATAAACAAAGCTTTTGAAATAGTCAATTCCTTCATAAAAGCAAGGCTTTCACGAAATACTTTTCGACTGTATTCTATAAGAGTTCTTTTTTCGTGATATAGGAGGTGGCGAGCTCCAATAAAGAGGATACTAAGTTGAAAATAGGCTACCAGCAAATTGATGGCTATTAAGATTACAAAGCCAAGACTGACTATGGGTGCATTTTTTATAATCTCAAAAATATTGTTGTAGGAAATAAACAAATATCCAGTCTGACTTAGTAAAAATCCAGCTATCACTGAGTTTAGTGGCAACCATATATAGTCAACCAACATAAAGATTAGAAAGAATAGAAAGAGGATTTTATCTAGATTTAGATAAATCTTTTTAAAACCCAATTTTTTCGGTTTTTCAGGTTTCATAAAATCTCCTAATCAAAAAACTGTGATAGATCTAAGGCACCAAATGGATTCGAATTGAGACTACTCTGAGAATTGAGTAACAACCTACTCTCATCTGACTCAAGAAAAGCTTCATACACTCGAGCAGTCATACGAGCATCCTCTAGACTATTATGAGATTGCCCTTTAAAACCTAGAAAATTAGCCACAGTTTGTAATTTTAGATTAGCAATTCCATGAAGATCAGAACTACGTCGCTCCAGTGCTTCGTTATAGACATCAACTAGATATTGATGACTATAGTCAAATCCATGCTCTAGTAGAATTGGTAAATCACTTTTTAATGCATTATAACCAATAAGGGGTAAATCGCCAACAAAATCTTGAAATTTTTGCAGAACTTCTTCTACCTTTGGTGCACCTTTCAATGTCTCTGAAGTAATCCCCGTCAAACCATTAATAAAACTCTTCAAAGGAACATCAGTGTAGACATAAGAGTCAAATGCTCCTACTTCTTCACCTTCTTTAAAATGCACTGCTGATACTTGAATCAAATGAGTCTTATCCTGGTGTTTATTGAATTCTAAGTCAAAGGAGATATATTCTCTTAATGTTTCCATCTTATCGTACCTAATTAGTTTGTAAAAAGAAACCACCTGGTCTATTTATAGAAACCAAGCAGTTTTTTCTTATTTCCCAAATAAGCGAGCAAAGAAGCCTTTCTTCGATGCCTGAACTTCTTGCTTAGCTTGATCCAACTCCAACTGGAGTGTTTCTTGATCCTTCATAGCTTGAAGGGTTAACTGTTGTTGTTGGTCCAATTGCTTATCTTTTTCAGCGATTTGGCGGTCTTTTACACGCATCTGTTCATCTTTTTCAGCAAGTTGCTTATCTTTAGCTTTCAATTGCTCATAAAGACGAATAATCTCAGCGTTCTTTTCATCAACAAGAATTTCCATGAGCTCTCGTTGCTTCACTTCATCACTAACTGGTTCATCTTCAAAGATGGTCTTTTTGTAGATTTCTTCAAGTTTGATCAATCCACTGCGAGTAACAACAGTAACACCCTTGTCGTTTTTGGTAATATCTTCTTCAGGTAATTCCTTGACACGATTATTGATTGCTTGTCGGGATAGTCCCAAGACCTCAGCAATCTCACTGACAGTCATTTCAATACTCATAATATCCTCTATTTTTCTCTAGCTTTTCTTAAATTAAATCTTATCATAAGTAAGCAAAACTGTCAAATAACACTGTATTTTCAATGGTTTTTTAAGACATAAAATTTAGAAACTATTTTTCGGCTAATATCTTAAAAAGATGAGGGCATCTCATCTTTAGACTAGTAGATAAAAATCGTTTATTCAGTATAATTTTAAGAGAAAACCTTTCTCGGTTTGTAAAGATGTTCTCGTTTCTCCATAATAGCAAGTAGCTTCTCGCCTTCGAAAGCGGCAACTTCTTTCTCGCTACACTCTAACTCAATAAAACGACCATAACGGACTTCATCTGCCTGCTCAGAAGTCAATTTTACTTTTACTAAATCACCTGTCCCAATCTCGAGCGGATGGAGAAAATCTAATTCACCAGCCTCTACTTTTTCTGCAATTTCTTCTAAGGTCAAGGAATCTTCTAACTGTAAACCAGCTGCACTAGTCCGTGTAAGATGAGACATGTGAGCTGCATAACCAAGCTTCTCTCCCAAGTCAACCGATAAGGTACGGATATAGGTTCCCTTGCTACATTTTACTCGGAAGGTAAAACACGCAAGTTTATCCTCGTAGGAAATGGGACTGGTTCTTTCAAAACTATAAATGGTCACCTGACGTTCTGGACGTTCGACTTCCTGACCAGCACGCGCATACTCATAGAGCTTGCGACCATTAACCTTGACAGCCGAGTACATTGGTGGAATCTGGGTGATAGGCCCTGTCAGACTAGCAATGGCTTCATCGACAAGCTTTTCATCCAGTGGAGACAAAACAGGGGTTTCTGCAACCACTTCCCCACTAGCATCCTCGGTCGTTGTAGAATATCCCAGAGTGATTTCCCCGTCGTAGACCTTCCCCTCATCCTGCATGAATTCTACCATGCGAGTCGCCTTGCCAACCGCAATCGGTAAAACACCCACCACATCCGGATCCAAGGTCCCACCATGACCAATCTTCTTGGTTCCCAAAATCTTACGCAGCTTAAAAACCGCATCATGCGAGGTCATCCCTGCTTCTTTTTTTAAATTGATAATACCGTTCATTTATTAACTTTCTAAAAATACTAAAACTCTCTTTTGGAAATCCTTATTCTGTTCATAGAGTGCATGCCCACACTCTGGCAAAATGGTGAGCTGATTATCTTTGATATGCTGATGCAATTCAAGCGAATCATCTACGCCAAGAACATCATCTTTTTCTGCTCCAATGATTAACGTAGGACAGTTGATTTTTTCCAAAAAATCTAGACTATCATGTTTCAGACAAGATACAGACTGAATATCAATTCGTTGTTTATCTTTAATATGACCAAAGATTCCCATGACATTATAAAGCAACCGCCACTTTTGATAGCTCTTTTGCGTGTAGGAGTGCTTTGCAATATCCAGCATGAGATGCTTAAAATTTCCAGATTGACTGAGGTTTTGCCAATGCTCAATTCGTTCTCTAGCAAGTTGAGTAGGCTTTGCTGTTGTCACTGTTAGGATGAGTCTTTTAACCCTTTCTGGAAAATCCACAGCTAACCATTGAGCAATCATTCCACCTTGTGAAATCCCCATGACATAGGCGGTATCTAGTTTAGTGTCTCCATTGCTTCTGCTACATCTGCTGCCATATCCCTTGTGGTATAACCCCGCCTCAACTCATTGATTCGAGAAAAAACATAAATTTTGTAATGTTCAGCTAGTATACGGTATGTGATTGAAAAAGTCATAGCCATACCTTTAACCGTCTGTAGTCCATCACCCAATCCTGGTATGATAACGAGATGCTTCTTTCCTTTACCAAAGGTCACATAATCCATGCTCTTATCGTTAAAATATAAGGTTTTCCCTTTTGTTGAAGACATGACTTCGTTCCCTCTACTATTTTATCATAATCTATTTATGTGGAGTTTTTAAATGAAAGGCAAAGCCGGCAGTCACTTTTTCAAATCCAACTGCCTGATAAAAATGATGTGCAGCATTTCGTTCAGCGGTTAATCCACTATTTAAAGCCAGTGCCTCAACTCCTTCTTTTATCGCTTGTTTTTTCAATTCATCGATTAGCCTACTAGCAATTCCTTGCCGTCTTGTTTCTTTTGCAACTGACAAAGCTAAAATACGATAGTAAGATCCATCTGCTTCAAAAAAGAAGAGCTTTGCATAACCTAAAAAACCTAAAATTTCTCCGTTTTTTTCAGCTAGAAGACAGCCATAATGTGGTTGAGAAAGAATCATTTCTAAACGTCGAGACAGCTTAGAAGCGGTCGTTGGATAGCCCAAGTCTTCGTATAAAGACAGTAGGGCCTCAGCATCTTTCATGGTTGCTTTTCGTATCTGCATAGGATCCTCCTATTCTCCCCTTAGTGCTTCAAATTTCGCTTTCATAGTTGGATTCTTCCGAGTCAATTTTTTTACAGAAACATCATCCAACTTATTGTTTGCGAGGCGGAGTTGATTTTCTGAAGTGGTCAAGAATTTCTTGATCTCTTCCATGCGTTTGATGGCCTTGTCGATTTCGTCAATAGCCTTACCGAAGTTGACAGATGCTGAATTGTAGTTTTTAGCAAAGGCAACCTTGAAGGCGTCTAGGTCTTCTTCAAAGTGGGTGATGTCAATATTTTGCTCACGGATAAGTGCTAGTTCTTGCTTGTATTTAAGAGAGTTAAGAGCCGCATTACGTAAGAGACCAATCAACTGGATAAAGAACTGAGGACGAACGACGTACATCTTCTCATACTCGTGGCTAACATCCACAATCCCTGTGTTGAAGTAGTCATTATCAGCTTCAAGCATAGTCACTAATACTGCATACTCACAGTTCTTTTCTCGACGATCCTTGTCCAACTCCTTGTAGAAATCGGCATTCTTATGCTTTTCTCAGTTCCATCCGCTTCATTTTTCATCTCAAACATGATGGAAATGAATTCTAGGCCATTTTCATCAAAATCACGGAAGATAAAGTCCCCTTTAGATCCACGAGCTGAGACTTTATTATCCTTTTCAAAGTAAGCATTTGGAAAGGCAAAACTACGAACCTTGTTAAACTCACTCTCCGCATACTGCTCCAAACTTTCTCCAATTGCCTTTGTTGATTGTTGGGCCTTGAAATTCTTGTAGAACTCAACCTGCTCATTTGCTGCCTTAAGTTGCGCTTCATAGTTTTGCCTAACTGAAGTCAGAGAAAGCTCGTTTTCTTTTTCTTGTAGAAGGAGCTGATTTTTGATCTGGTCTCTTTCTTTCTCTAGATCGGACAGTGTCTTTTGCAGTTGATTCTCATGCTCTAAACGTAAGGTAGCCAGCTGGTTCTCAAGTTGTTGAACTTCTTTTTCTTTCTCTAGCAGACTTTGACTAGCACTTTGCTCTACTTCCTTTTTGGCCAATTCTTTTTCGGCATCAAAGTTGTTGATTTGACTTTGAAGCTGGGCAATTTCTTGGTCTTTTTGCGCTAGTTTTGTCTGCTGTTCATTCCTGGCTTTTTGCTCAGCCAAGGCCAGCTCTTGCTTCATGCGTTCATGCAATTCCTTATCAAACTCCACAGTTCGAACTTGAGAAATTAGCTCTGCATATTGGCTTTCATTAACTGTAAAAACTTCCCCACAATTTGGACATTTAATTTCGTTCATGATTTTCCTCTGTATTTAACATTACTACATTCATTATAGCATGGAAAAACAAAAAGAAAAAGTTGGAATAATCCAACTTTTAATCTACGTATGTATCTTCGTTCTTGTTTAAGAAGGCATAAGGCAATCCCATCAGTAGACCACCTCCGATAAAGTTACCAATAAAGGTTACACCCCAGTGACGAAGAATATTTCCAATACCGAAGTTTGCGATTGAATCAGCAGCAACACTGAACTTCACAATTGCAAATGAAGCAAAGTTTGCGGCGATGTGCTCATTTGTTAAGAATACAAACATGTAAATGGCTGATAGAACCAACCAAAGTTTTGCTCCACCATCCTTAACTAAAACAAATGAAAGAATGGCGATGTTTACAAAGATATTAGCTAGAATACCTTCAAGTAAAACTAGTTCATTAGAGCGTCCCAACTTCATTTCTACAACTCCAGAAATAAAGCTATCATGTGTTAGATTAGCGTAAGCTGCTGAATGAGCAAATCCCCAACCAGCGATAAGCGCACCGATCAAGTTAAAGAAAGTACAATATAGAAGAATTTCAGCTGTTTTTCTCCAGCTAATTTTTTTCAAAAAACTACCCGCTGTTAAGAACATCATGTTTGACGTTACCAATTCAGCATTTAAGAAGACAATGTAGGCCAGTCCCCAAGCGAAAACAAATGGGAAAAGGAAGCGTCCACTACCTGGTGCAATCTTATTAATCAAGTCAGCTCCAACTGCACCAGCTGCCGTACTAAATGTTAAGAATGCACCAGCAAACATTGAACGGATAGCATATTTGAATTTACTTTGACTGTAAAGACTTTCCTTTTTCTTACAAGCAAATTCGATTTTTGAAATAAATTCTGATGAGACCATATAAACTCCTAAAACTTTTATTTGTGAATATTATAACATAAAATCGATATAATGGGAAGGCTTTCCTAAATCAATCACTAATATTTTTTAAAAACATCGGAAACGTTTACACCCTTGTAGCATTAAGATTTTACACTTCAAATATCTCTAAAACAATTCCTGAACTTCTAGAGCTATTTATTATAATTAATAATTTTTAACTAAAATAAAAAGAGAGAAACCTAGCATTTCTCCCCACTTCAATTGATAAATTTTAGTCTACATAAGTCTCTTCATTTTTATTTAAAAAGGCATATGGTAATCCAATCAAGAAACCACCACCTATTAAGTTAGCAACAAAGGTAACTCCCCAATGACGTATGATATTAGGAATATCAAAATTGGCAATCTGATCAGCAACAATGCTAAATTTAACAATACTAAATGAGGCAAAATTTGCAGCAATGTGCTCGTTTGATAAAAATACAAACATAGAAATTGCTGACAATATAATCCAAAGTTTTGCAGACGCATCCTTGACTAAGATTGAAGTTAGAATAGCGATATTAACAAATACATTAGCAAGAATACCTTCAAGTAAAACTAATTCGCTCGGACGAGCCAACTTCTTAGCTACAAGTTTTGGTAAAAAACTATCATGAGTCAGATTTGAAAATGCTGAAGAATTCGCAAAGAACCATCCAGAAATCAAAGCTCCAATAAGATTAAATAGCGTACAGTAAAGCAGAATCAGCATCGTTTTTTTCCAGGAAATTTTCTTTAAAAAACTTCCGGCAGTTAAATACATCATATTAGATGTTACTAATTCAGCATTCAAAAAAACGATATAGACAAGACCCCAGGCAAATACGAAGGGAAAAAGAAAATAGCCAGCACTAGGAGTGATGCTATTTAGTAGATCAGCACCGATAGCACCAGCAGCTGTACTAAAGGTTAAGAAAGCACCTGCAAACATGGAACGAATGGCATATTTGAACTTACTTTTGTCAAATAAATTTTCTTTCTTATGACAATAATAATCAATCTTTGAAATAAATTCTGAAGAACTCATATAAACCCCTAAAAAATTTTCTGTTACTATTATAACATAAAAAACTTTAAGAGAATAAAGAATTTTCCAGTCCTTATTTTTCCAACATCTTTTTTAGAAATCCTCACCCAAGATACAGCGAAAAATCATTACCATCTAGCTATTAGTTACCAAAGTTCATAATTTCTTCCCTACTCATTCCAACAAGCTCTGAAACCCACAAGCCGACAATATCAGATAAAACAGAATCGCAGACATATTCATTCTCACCATGACCATATTTACAAGTGAATAGAGGGGTTCTTATCGCTGATTGATAAAAATTGAAGGCTAACTCTTGCAGTTTCTCTGGCTGAAATTCGAGTCCCAACTCTTGTGCAAGTCCAGCTCTCACTTTATCCCACTCTTCGCCTTTTGACTGGTAGTTTTCTCGTGCTTTATTGAGAAATCCTTGACAGAATTTTACCAACAAATCCTTGTTTTGATAGAGTAAACGACAAGAAAAATCCGTGATAGAACCAGCATGGAGTAAGAAGGTAAGCAAATCATCAAGGCTTTCTGCTATCCGACCAACTTGGCCTTCACTCCCTATAAATCCGATACTATCATCTTCAAGAATTACATATTCTCCCCCACTACCGTCTTTAGCAAAGGCTATGGGCGAAAGAGAATAAACTTCATTGTTCTGAGAAAATTCAACCTCTTTCAACTGGTCATAAAAGAGAATATCGCATTCTTGCATCAATAAAATTCTTAGTTGTTTATCTTCTCTTATTACTTGTAGTTGATTCATATTAGCTACTCTCCTAGCTTTGACAACTGTCACAAGTGACAACAATCCAATTTTAGCAATCGACTCTTAATAATAATAATAGATTTTAATATGGCACTTCTTGGCCACATTGGCAAGATTTTTCACTAACTCCTCGTTTCTTTTGCTTTTCCCAAAATGAAAAGTAAAAGATTTTCCATCTTTCCTTGTAAAATACAGATGATACCTGTCCCCATTCATTCTTCTCCCTCGAACGTAATCAATATCAATCTGTCTAATTTCAGCTAGAGGAACAATCCTTTTTCTAAAAAGAATAATCGTGTGAATGTATAATCTTCCCTTTGCAATATGAAAAGGATCCAACATACTCCCACCACTTTTTAAGGATGTCTTAACTCTTTGGAAAAAAAGATAGAAATAAAATAGTGCTAAAAAAATTAACAAAAATCTAATGACCTGATTTTTCCAAAGGACTTCAAAAACTGAAATACGATAACTATACATATTAAAATAATTCCTTTTTTCTTTATTATACCACTTTTGTTGAGCTTCTAGGTTCATGGACAAAGAAAAAAACTGAACAAAGTTCAGCCCTTTTCATGAATACTTGATATGATTTCATTATCTAGTCAAATCAAGACGTTTACCGATTTTTCCGATAAGAATAGCACCAACAATCAAGGAAGCGAATTCTCCGATAGCAGTTGTAAACCAAGTTAAGAAGAATGGCGCTTCTGCTACAATGTTCAATTCAGCAGCAATGGTGATCATTGAAATTGAAAACAGAATTGAAAAGAAGAAATGATCTTTTCGAATTAATCCATTAAAAAGATAGTCTTTACTATATTTACTGAACAACAATACTCCTAGACTTAGGAAGACAAGAGTTGATCCTCCACCTACAGCGACATCAATGAGTCCAAAACTGAAAAAATTAGCAACCATACATCCAAGAGTAACACCGATAATGTACTTAGGATTATAAAAAGCTAGGAAGTTCATCATTTCAGAAATGCGGAACTGATAAGCACCGTAGCTGATAGCATTGAGTGGTGGTGTGATAGTCAAAACCACATAAATTGCTGCGACAATGGCAATGTCAGCCAAATCGCGGACAGTAAGTTTTTTCATGTTTTCTCCTTTAGCGGCTATTCCGCGTCTAATATGCTTGGTGAAAGAAGTTAAGCACCAAGGGTTGAACAAGTCAACCTTACAAGTATAGCACATTTATATCCTTTATGCTATACTGTTTTTATGAAAATATCCATAAAAAAATTTTTTGATAATGAAATTTTGTCCTATTTATTTTTCGGTGTTGCTACTACCATAGTTTCTGTAGGAGCACGCATGATTATTTTTTATTTGACCAGACAGGAATTAACTGCTACTGCTTTAGGGAATATAACCGGTATCCTATTTGCTTTCTTTACCAATGACACTATTGTTTTCAAACAAAAACGAGAAAATTGGTTTGGACGTCTCTTAAAATTCTCTGGAGCTAGATTTTTTACCTTCTTACTTGATATGGGATTAACCTTTATTTTTGTCACAAAATTCCCTCATATAATTGGTCAATTTGTAGGTGATGATATTAATATAATTAATACGGTTGAAATAGTTCTCGCGCAAGTTACAATTGTTGTCCTAAATTACCTTTTTAGCAAGCTTTTTGTTTTTAAAAATCATTGAGCACTTCTCTTGCTTTACCCGCAAATTTACGATATAATGTGTCTGTAAAAATTTGATAAAATTTTGAAAGGAAAATATTATGTTAAAGGAACTTAAAGATTTCTTGCTCCGTGGCAACGTCGTTGACCTTGCTGTCGGTGTGATCATCGCCACTGCTTTTGGTGCTATCATCAATTCATTTGTTAATGATATCATCACTCCACTTCTATTGAACCCAGCCTTGGAAGCTGCGAATGTACAAAACATCGCTGAGCTTGCTTGGAATGGTGTTACATATGGTAAATTCTTGAGCGCTGTTATCAACTTCGTTGTAATTGGTACTGTTCTCTTCTTCATGATTAAAGGTATTGAAAAAGCTCAAAACCTTCGTAAGAAAGAAGAAGTTGTTGAAGAAGCTCCAGCTGGTCCAACTGAATTGGAAGTTCTTCAAGAAATCAAATCACTTCTTGAAAAAAAATAAGAATGTAAAAGGGTTTAGATATTGTCTAAATCCTTTTTTACTTCTTTAATTTTGGGTTATATTAGTCTTGAGTAAAACTCCTATTTGATATAATGATGAGAGTTTCCACCCTTAGTGTAATGGATATCACGTAAGATTCCGGTTCTTGAGATGGGGGTTCGATTCCCTCAGGGTGGATAGATATAAACGAAAAAGCAACGGTTGACGTTGCTTTTTTATTATTAAACTTTTTCCGACAATTCTTCCCACTCTAACATAGCTGATTCCTGACGCTGGCTAATCTTATCGAGTTCTGCTTGTAATTGCATGAGTTCATCCGCATCATTGGTTGTATGCATTTGTTCAGAAATGGCTTGGGCTTGAGTTTCCAGTTCTTCGATTTCTGCCTCAAGACTTTCGATTTGTCTCATCAATTTACGCAGTTCTTTTTGACTCTCTTTTTGGGCTTGGTAGTCATTAACAGGAGAAACTTCTTTTTCTTGGTTCACAGTTGCCACTTCTTCTGCTTGACTAGCTGCTAGCTCTGCTTTTTTATCAACATAATAGTCATAGTCACCTAGATAAAGTGTTGATCCATTCTCGGACAATTCCAGCACATGAGTGGCGACCCGGTTGATGAAATAACGGTCATGGCTGACAAAGAGAAGAGTTCCATCAAAATCAATCAGGGCATTTTCCAGAACTTCCTTGCTATCGATGTCTAAGTGGTTGGTCGGTTCGTCGAGAATCAGGAAGTTATTGTTTTCCATAGACAGTTTAGCCAGTAGTAAGCGAGCTTTCTCTCCACCTGACAGCATGCCAACTGATTTCTTAACATCATCACCAGAAAAAAGGAAGGCACCTAGACGATTACGAATTTCCACTTCTGGCGTCAATCTAAAATCATTCCAAAGTTCATCTAAAACTGTATTGTTTGGTGTCAACTTACTTTGAGTTTGGTCATAATAACCAACTTCGACATTGGCACCAAAGCGCTTCTCACCCTTGATAAAAGGAATCTGATCAACAATAGACTTGATAAAGGTTGTCTTTCCAATCCCATTCGGACCCACAACTGCTACGGCATTCATCTTACGAAGGTCGAGGTTGATAGGCTCTGATAATATTTCTCCATCATATCCAATAGCAGCATTCTCAACTGTCAGCACAATATTACCAGATGTTTTATCAGAGTGAAAGGTCATATTGGCTGATTTATTCCCAGCTTCAGGCTTATCTAAACGCTCCATCTTTTCCAGTTGTTTACGTCTAGATTGGGCACGCTTGGTTGTCGATGCTCGAACGAGATTTCGGTTAACAAAGTCTTCTAAAGCAGCTATTTCTTTTTGTTGCTTTTCGTAATTTTTAGCTTCTGTTGCTAATTTTTGTTCTTTCTGCTCAACAAAAGAGGAGTAATTTCCCACATACCTATCTAGAGAATGCTTAGTTAAGTCGAGCGTTATGGTTGCTACCTTATCGAGGAAATAACGGTCGTGACTGACGATAATGAGGGCACCGCTATAGTTTACCAGGTAGTTTTCTAACCATGCAATGGTTTCAATATCCAAGTGGTTAGTTGGTTCATCTAAAACTAAAAGGTTTGGTTTTTCAAGGAGCATTTTGGCTAGGGCTAATCTTGTATTTTGACCTCCAGAAAGCTCGGCAATTTTCATCTGCCACATAGACTCATCAAACTTGAAACCATTTAAAATAGAGCGAATATCGGCTTCGTAGGTAAATCCTCCAGCCTGACGGAATTCTTCAGATAGACGATCGTAGTCTGACATGAGCTTATCGAGATCTGCACCTGTCTTTTCCCCCATCTCTAGCTCCATCTGGCGAAGCTGTTTCTCTGTAGAACGTAAGTCATCAAAGACATGAAGCATTTCATCATAGATAGTATTTTCTGATTCAAAGCGACTATCCTGTGCTAAGTAAGAAAGGGAAATGTCTTTTTTCTTATTAATCTCACCTGAAGTTGGCTCTTCTTCCCCGACTAATATCTTTAACAGTGTCGACTTTCCTGCACCATTTTTTCCAACGAGAGCGATACGATCTCTTTCATCTACTTGGAGATTGATATTATCAAATAAAACTTCTCCTGCAAATGAGCGTTCAATTTTATTAGCTTGTAAAATAATCATACAGTTAGTATAGCATGTTTCGATAAGCCGTTCAAGACTTGTGGTTTAGGTATATTTCATAACTTTTCAGAAACTCATGCTATCGTTTTACTATCACTTTAAATCATGATATAATGAGAACGATTAATACATTAGAAATAAGGAGTTGTACTATGACTTATCAAGAAAACTACCAAAAATGGGTTGATTTCGCAAATCTTCCAGACTATCTTCGTCGTGATTTGGAAAGCATGAATGAAAAAACAAAGGAAGATGCCTTTTACACAAACCTTGAATTCGGTACTGCGGGTATGCGCGGATTGATTGGTGCGGGTACCAACCGTATTAACATCTATGTGGTTCGCCAAGCAACTGAAGGTTTGGCTCGTTTGATCGAATCTAAAGGTGGAAATGAAAGAACGTGGTGTAGCCATCGCCTACGATAGCCGTCACTTCTCTCCAGAATTTGCCTTTGAATCAGCAGCAGTTCTTGCAAAACACGGTATTAAATCATATGTCTTTGAAAGTCTCCGTCCAACCCCAGAGCTTTCATTTGCTGTTCGTCACCTCAACTGCTTTGCGGGTATCATGATTACTGCTAGCCACAACCCAGCTCCGTTTAACGGATACAAAGTTTACGGTGAAGATGGTGGTCAAATGCCTCCACATGATGCGGACGCTTTAACAACTTACATCCGTGCGATTGAAAATCCATTTACTGTAGAAGTTGCGGATGTGGAAGCTGAAAAAGCTTCTGGCTTGATTGAAGTTATTGGCGAAGCTGTCGATGCTGAATACCTCAAAGAAGTTAAGGACGTTAACATCAACCCTGCCTTAATTGAAGAATTTGGTAAAGACATGAAGATTGTCTACACACCACTTCACGGTACTGGTGAAATGTTGGCTCGTCGTGCTCTTGCTCAAGCAGGATTTGATTCAGTTCAGGTCGTTGAAGCTCAAGCAACACCAGACCCAGACTTCTCTACTGTTAAATCTCCAAACCCAGAAAGCCAAAGCAGCCTTTGCCCTTGCTGAAGAACTTGGTCGCCAAGTAGGGGCTGATGTGCTTGTCGCAACTGACCCTGACGCTGACCGTGTCGGTGTTGAAGTCCTTCAAAAAGACGGAAGCTACCTTAACCTTTCAGGGAACCAAATCGGTGCTATCATGGCTAAGTACATCTTGGAAGCTCACAAAAACGCTGGAACTCTTCCTGAAAATGCAGCCCTATGTAAATCTATCGTATCAACTGACTTGGTAACCAAGATCGCCGAAAGCTACGGCGCAACTATGTTCAATGTATTGACTGGTTTCAAATTTATCGCTGAAAAAATCCAAGAATTCGAAGAAAAACACAATCACACTTACATGATGGGGTTTGAAGAAAGCTTCGGTTACTTGATTAAGCCATTCGTACGTGATAAAGATGCCATCCAAGCAGTCCTTGTCGTTGCTGAACTTGCTGCCTACTACCGTTCACGTGGTTTAACACTTGCAGACGGTATCGAAGAAATCTACAAAGAGTATGGCTACTACGCTGAAAAAACAATCTCTGTAACTCTTTCCGGTGTTGACGGTGCTGAACAAATTAAGGCTATTATGGCTAAATTCCGCAACAATGCTCCAAAAGAATGGAACGCAACAGAAATCACAGTCGTAGAAGACTTTAAAGCACAAATATCCACTGCCGCTGATGGTACTGTAACAGCCTTAACGACTCCTCCAAGTGATGTCTTGAAATACACACTTGCTGATGGTTCATGGATTGCAGTTCGTCCTTCCGGTACTGAACCAAAAATCAAGTTTTACATTGCCGTTGTTGGAGAAAGCAACGAAGATTCACAATCTAAGATTGCTAATATCGAAGCTGAAATCAATGCCTTTGTAAAATAAACAATTAAAAGATGAGATCAATCAATCTCATCTTTTTCCGTATTAAATCTAAGCATTTTTAAAGACTTTATGGCATACTAGATTTAAAAGAAAGCGAGGAAAACTCATGGAACAATTTTTAGAAAACATTAAAGATCTTGAAGTTACAACTGTTGCGCGTGCGCAAGAAGCTCTTGATAAAAAAGAAACTGCAACCTTCTTTATTGGTCGCAAAACTTGCCCATACTGCCGTAAATTTGCAGGTACATTGGCAGGTGTCGTAGCTGAAACCAAAGCTCACATCTACTTCATCAACAGTGAAGAACCAAGCCAACTCAATGAATTGCAAGATTTCCGAACACGTTACGAAATCCCAACTGTACCAGGTTTTGTTCATGTTGAAAATGGAGAGATTAAGGTCCGTTGTGATTCTTCTATGTCATCTCAAGAAATCAAAGAATTTGCTGGATTGTAAAAAATAAAAAAGAAGGCCTGTGCCTTCTTTTTATATGTCTGTCAGTGGAGTTGCAGTGTCTGGAGATGTATCGTAAACTTGAAAATCCACTCCTACTCCTAGATCTGCTTGAGCTAGCTGATTGACCATGGTCATGTGGGCTAGCTCCTTGATATTATTCTCTTTAGATAGATGTCCTAGGTAAATCTTCTTGGTACGATTACCTAGTGTGCGAATCATAGCATCTGCTCCATCTTCATTTGAGAGGTGACCAAGGTCAGACAGAATCCGTTGCTTGAGTCGCCAAGCATAAGATCCCGCTCGCAGGATTTCAACATCATGATTTGACTCGATTAGGTAACCATCAGCATTTTCGACTATGCCAGCCATACGGTCACTAACATAACCTGTATCCGTCAGCATAACAAAGCTCTTGTTATCTTTCATAAAACGATAGAATTGGGGAGCAACTGCATCATGGCTAACTCCAAAACTCTCAATGTCGATATCTCCAAATGTTTTAGTTTTCCCCATTTCAAAGATATGCTTTTGAGAAGAGTCAACTTTACCTAGATACTTACTATTTTCCATAGCTTGCCAGGTCTTTTCATTGGCGTAAAGATCCATGCCATACTTACGAGCTAAAACTCCAACACCATGTATATGGTCAGCATGCTCATGCGTAATCAAAATAGCATCCAAATCTTCTGGCTTACGATTAATCTCCCCCAATAAGCTTGTGATTTTTTTGCCAGATAATCCTGCGTCTACTAAAATCTTTCTTAGGGGTTTCTAGATAGAAGGAATTCCCACTAGAACCCGATGCTAAAATACTATATTTAAAGCCTGTTTCACTCATTCTAGTCTTCTACTTCATCCTCCCATACTTCTTCTTTTACAGCATCATTATCATAAGGAAGAACAATGGTAAAGGTTGAACCCTTGCCGTATTCACTCTTGGCCCAGATAAATCCATTGTGTTGCTTGATGATTTCTTTTGCTATCGCAAGACCTAAACCAGTCCCACCTTGGGCACGACTTCTAGCCTTATCAACCCTATAGAAACGGTCAAAAATCTTCGGTAAATCTTCTTTAGGAATCCCAAGTCCTTGGTCCGAAATAGATAAAATCATCTGGTCATCAGTGGTTTTCATGCTAACCGTAATTTTCCCACCATCAGGTGAATACTTGATGGCATTGTTAAGAATATTATCGATTACCTGAGTCATCTTGTCTGTATCAATTTCTATCCAGACCGATGTAATCGGATAATCCCGAACCAACTCGTATTTCTTTTCTTGATCCTGGGATCGCATCTTATCGAAACGGTTTAGGATAAAGGTAATGAAAGCTGTAAAGTTAATCAATTCAACATCTAAATGGCCACTTGCATTATCAATACGCGAAAGATGCAAGAGGTCCGTTACCATTCGCATCATACGGTTGGTCTCATTTAGAGATACTTTGATAAAATCAGGAGCAACAGGTTCATATAATGCACCCTCATCCAAGGCCTCTAGGTAAGATTTTACACTGGTCAATGGAGTTCGCAATTCATGACTAACGTTGGAAACGAAAAGCCTTCTCTCGCGTTCTTCTTTCTCTTGTTCAGTCGTATCATGTAGAACTGCTACCAAACCAGAGATAAAGCCAGACTCTCTACGAATCAAGGCAAAACGCACACGCAAACTAATATACTCCCCATTTACATTTTGGGAATAAATCCTCATTTCAGGACTTTGCGTAATTAAGTCTCTAAGCTCGTACTCATCTTCAATCTTGAGCAACTCTAAAATATTCTGATTGAGTGCATCATCACTTTCAACCCCAAGTTGTCTTTTAGCCATATCGTTAATCATAGTGATTTGACCACGACGATTGGTTGCTAGAACTCCGTCTGTCATATATGATAGGATACTATGCAATCTTTTACTTTCCTGCTCAAGGTTTTCTTGAGTTAGACGAATAACTTCAGACAAATCATTTAAGTTATTCGTAATGTTAGTGATTTCAGTATTCCCCTGCATATCTAATACCTGAGAATAATCACCCGCAATTAAATCTTTAATCTTTTGATTTAACTGTTTGAGTCGAATATTATCTCTTCGGCCTTCAAGCAAGAGAAAGCTAACAAGCATAATAAAACCAATTAATATGAGTACAAAGACGAAATCTCTGGTTAAAATTGTTTGTTTAATTATATCAATCATTATTTCTCATATAATAACCCACACCACGACGAGTTAAGATATATTCAGGTCTACTTGGTGTGTCTTCAATCTTTTCACGTAGACGTCTAATGGTAACATCGACAGTACGAACATCACCAAAATAATCATAACCCCAAACAGTCTCAAGGAGATGTTCACGTGTAATAACTTGACCAAGATGAGAAGCTAAGTGATGCAACAACTCAAACTCTCTGTGAGTTAACTCTAATTCTTCTCCATATTTTTTGGCTACATAAGCATCTGGAAGAATCTCTAAATCCCCGATTTTAAGACTTTGTAATTTTGAATCTTCTTCTTGGTTATCCACTGCGATTAGTTCAGTGCGACGAAGAAGGGCCTTCACACGCGCTTGTAGCTCACGGTTTGAAAATGGCTTGGTCACATAATCATCCGCACCAAGTTCAAGACCAATAACCTTGTCAAACTCACTATCTTTTGCTGAAAGCATGATAATTGGAACACTACTTGTTTTACGAATCGTTTTAGCAACTTCAAGACCATCAATTTCTGGAAGCATCAAATCCAAGATAATAATATCTGGTTTCTCAGCTTCAAACAATTCGATGGCTTCACGTCCATTAAAGGCTGTAACAACCTCATAACCTTCCTTGGTCATATTAAACTTAATAATATCTGAGATTGGTTTTTCATCATCTACAATCAATATTTTTTTCATATAGTCACCTTTTTCCTTGTATCAATTATACCAAAAAAATGCAAAGAAGACACGAAAGACTAGTGTTGTCAGTATCTTTTTGAATACTCTTGCCAAATTTTTTGCTGAGGTTTTGCTAGTGGATAGAGGTCAAACTCTTCAGGAGTTAACCAAACAACTTCTTTGTCGCTATACTCTTTACTATCAACTACCTGCCCCGATAGAATTCGTACATGCCACTTTCGATGGCTAAAGACATGTTTCACTTCTTCAAAATGAGTATCCTGCCACTCAACTTCTAAATCAAAATCCTGCTCAAAACTGTCTTGCGGTGATGGCCCAAGTTGAATAGATGGTTCAGCTACCTGATTAAAGAGATTTAGTTCTTCATTCTTAGAAAATTCATCTACCTCAATCAAGGGAAAATGCCAAAATCCAGCTAGTAACTTTTCACTTTCATTCTTTTCTAGTAAAAACTGTCCTTTAGCATTTTGAACAACTAAAGCATTAAGATAGACGGGAACTGGCTTTTTCTTTGGCGCTTTAATGGGATAGCGATCCATTGTTCCATTTTGATAGGCAGCACTAAAATCTTTAACTGGACTATCTTCTGTCCTCGGATTAACGGGTGCCTCAATATCTGAACCCAAATCCATCAAGGCTTGATTGAAATCACCTGGACGTTCTGGATCAATCAAAATTTCCATCATGGCTTGAAATATCTTGCGATTACTTGGACTACCAATGTCGTGATTGACTTCAAATAAACGAGCCAAAACACGCATGACATTCCCATCAACTGCTGGTTGTGGTAGGTTAAAGGCAATACTTGAAATAGCTCCGGCTGTATAGGGACCTATCCCTTTCAAGCTTGAAATACCTTCGTAAGTTGAAGGAAATTCTCCATTAAATTCATTCATAATCTGCTGAGCCGCAGTTTGCATATTTCGAACACGGGAATAATATCCAAGACCTTCCCATGCCTTTAATAAGCGTTCTTCGGGTGCATTAGCTAAACTCTCTACAGTCGGAAACCATTCTAGAAACCGTTCATAATAGGGAATAACTGTATCAACTCTGGTCTGCTGTAACATGATTTCAGACACCCAGATATGGTATGGATTTTTACTTCTTCTCCAAGGTAGGTCCCGCTTATTTTCATCATACCAGGCTAAAAGTTTTTGACGGAAAGAGAGAATTTTCTCCTCTTCCCACATGGACACGCCATATTTCTCCAAATCTAACATATTTCTAGTATAGCATAACCTCTAATGATACTCAAAAATTCAAGATAGGGCTTGTTAAAATACTGTAGAATAATAGCAATTTAGCCTTTCCAGACCAGCTGATTCTATCATTTTCCCGGCTTTTTTGATATAATAAATTTAATGATTCTTCAAAGGAGGCATCTATGCGTTTTAATCAATTTAGTTATTATCCCGTTACGAACCAAGAAGCTCTACAGGAATTATCTGAGCTTGGATTCAAGCTTGATCTTTCAGCTTCACATAAAGAACAGTTTGAAGCTTTTGTTAGGACTTGTTTTTTTAATTACACAAATACGGATTATCCCTCACTACTTTAGCAGTTGATAAAGAAACAGATTTACTCACTTTCTTCAATTCGGACCGTGAATTGACAGCAGAAATTTTCTACACTGTTGCCTTTCAACTACTTGGATTCAGTTACTTAGTAGACTTTGAAGATGGTTTAGCTTTTCATAAAGAAACAGCATTCCCGATTGTTTACGGGGATTTAATCGACAATCTCTACCAGCTTTTAAATACACGCACTAAAAAGGGGAACACCCTTATCGATCAGTTAGTTAGTGATGGTCTCATTCCTGAGGACAATAACTATCACTACTTCAATGGCAAGAGTTTGGCAACCTTCAATACTAACAATGTCATTCGTGAAGTAGTTTATGTAGAGACTCGTGTTGATTCTGATAAAGATGGTCTACCTGACCTCATCAAGGTAAATATCATTCGTCCAGCATACAATGGAAAGATTCCAGCTGTCATGACAGCAAGTCCATACCATCAAGGAACCAATGACAAGGCAAGTGATAAGGCTCTTTACAAGATGGAAGCTGAGCTAGAAGTCAAGGAACCACATGAAATTTCACTAGAGCAACCGACATTAGACCTAGTTGAACCAGTTGGTGAAGCTGAGCTAGTTCCAGAAGCTGAAGAAAAGCTCACTCATATCAATAGCAGTTACACACTTAACGACTACTTCCTTCCAAGAGGATTTGCCAATATCTACGTATCAGGTCTTGGTACAAAAGATTCCCAAGGCCTAATGACCAATGGTGACTATCGACAAGTTGAAGCTTATAAAAATGTCATTGATTGGCTTAATGGTCGTTGCCGTGCATTCACAGACCATAGTCGTAAGCGTCAAGTAAAGGCTGATTGGTCTAATGGTAAAGTTGCAACTACTGGTCTTTCTTACCTAGGAACAATGTCTAATGGTCTTGCTACTACAGGAGTTGATGGTTTAGAGGTCATCATTGCTGAAGCAGGTATTTCTTCTTGGTACAACTATTACCGTGAAAATGGTCTTGTGACAAGTCCTGGCGGTTATCCAGGTGAGGACTTCGATTCATTAGATGAATTAACTTATTCTCGCAATCTCTTAGCTGGTGACTTTATTCGTGGAAACGAAGCTCATAAAGATTCTATAGAAGAACTCAAGAAAAATCTAGACCGTAAAACTGGGGATTATAACCAATTTTGGCATGACCGCAACTATCTGCTCAATGCCCACAAGGTCAAAGCCGATGTTGTCTTTACCCACGGTTCGCAAGACTGGAATGTGAAACCACTTCATGTCTATCAAATGTTCAATGCTCTTCCAAGCAATATTGAGAAACATCTCTTTTACCATAACGGCGCCCATGTTTATATGAACAACTGGCAGTCTGTAGACTTCCGTGAATCCATGAATGCCCTTTTGACGCAGAAATTATTGGACCAAAAAACTGACTACCAACTTCCAAGAGTTGTTTGGCAAGACAATACTGCTCCTCAAACCTGGCTGTCACTTGAAGATTTTGGAAATCAAACTGAACATAAAACTTTCTCTTTAGGTACTGAAGAAGCTGTCATTCAAAATCTCTACCAAGATTCTGACTTCGAACGATTTGGAAAGACTTACCAAACCTTTAATAATGAATTGTATCAAGGTAAGGTGAATCAGATTACCATTGATCTTCCAGTGACTGAAGATCTTCATCTCAATGGGCGTGTTAAACTAAACCTTCGTCTCAAGTCAAGTACCAATAAAGGTCCTCTCTCTGCTCAACTTCTCGAACTTGGTCAAAAGAAATACCTTCAACCATATCCTGGAGTCTTGTCTGCTCGTACGATTGATAATGGTCGTTATCATATGCTGGAAAACCTTTGCGAACTACCATTTAGCCCAAATGCTCAACGTGTTATCACCAAAGGTTATCTCAATCTTCAAAATCGACACGATTTATTGAAAATTGAAGAAGTCAAGCCAGATGAATGGATGGAATTCCAGTTTGAACTCCAACCAACTATCTACAAACTTCAGAAAGACGATACACTTCGTCTGGTGCTCTATACTACAGACTTTGAAATCACTATTCGTGACAATACAAACTATCACTTGACTGTCGATCTCGCACAGTCCAATCTTGAAATACCTTTTCAAAGGGAGGTAACTGTAGATGAACAAGGCCGAACAAAGACACCAGCTCATCCGAGCCCTAATCACTAAGCAAAAGATTCATACCCAAACTGAGCTACAAGAACTACTGATTGAAAACGGAGTCCATGTCACACAAGCAACGCTTTCACGAGACATCAATCTGATGAACCTCTCTAAAATTCGTGAAGGTGAACATTCCTATTATGCAATCAACACTAGTTCCACATCAAAGTGGGAAAAACGCCTAGAAGTGTATATGGAAGAAGCCCTCTACATGATGCATCCTGTTCAACACCAGGTTGTCATCAAAACCTATCCAGGTTTGGCGCAATCCTTTGGATCCATCTTAGATGCCCTAAACTTCCCTGAAATTGTGGCTACCATCTGTGGTAATGATGTCTGTTTGGTTATCTGCGAGGATAAAGAACAAGCTCAATCTTGCTTTGAACGCCTCAAACAATTTGCACCACCTCTATTTTTTGATCGCTAATAAAATCCCGTGATGACTATCATCACGGGTTTATTTTATGATTTGCTATTTTCGGCTTGTTTCTTCATTCTCGCAAGTCTCAATGAACGATTGGGATTGAGGCGATTAAAAAGTTCTTCTAATTTCTTTTCATTCCAGACGTCTGCAGCAGAAACAAAATTTCCATCAGCATCTCGGAAAGATATTGGTTTATCACCCATAGCTATCTCCTAGTCTACAAATTCAAACTCAAATTTTCCAATACGGACAAGGTCGCCGTCCTTAGCACCACGAGCACGAAGAGCTTCATCAACTCCCATACCACGCAACTGACGCGCAAATTTCATGACAGACTCATCACGGTCGAAGTTAGTCATATTAAAGAGTTTCATGAGTTTTTCACCTGAAAGAACCCAAGTTGCATCATCGTCACGACCAATCTCAAATGGTTTTTCTTCCTCATCAAAGCCATAATAAACTTCTTCTTCCATTTCTGACTCATCATAAAGAAGGAATTCTGGCGTTTTATCAAGAAGCTCAGCCGTTGCATCTAATAAAGGTGCAAGACCTTGCTTAGTCAAACCTGAAATTGGGAAAATAGGTGGTAATTCTTCAAATTCATCATAATTAGCAGCCAATTTTTTCTTGAACTCTTCAAGGTTTTCTTGACTCTCAGGCATATCCATTTTATTGGCAACAATAATCTGTGGACGCTCCATAAGACGAAGGTTATATGATTCAAGTTCCTTATTGATTGCTAAATAGTCCTCATAAGGATCACGTCCTTCACTAGCTGACATGTCAATGATATGAAGAATAACGCGAGTACGCTCGATATGGCGAAGGAACTGGGTTCCCAAGCCAACACCTTGGCTAGCACCTTCAATCAATCCAGGAAGGTCTGCAACGGCAAAGGATTCACCGGACTGGGTACGAACCATACCAAGATTTGGTACAATTGTCGTAAAATGGTAGGCACCAATTTTTGGCTTAGCAGAGGTAATCACGCTAAGGAGTGTTGATTTACCTACAGATGGGAAACCAACTAAACCTACATCCGCAAGGATTTTAAGTTCTAACTGTAATTCGCGTTCTTGACCAGGTTCCCCGTTTTCAGAGATTTCAGGAGCAGGATTTTTAGGTGTTGCAAAACGGATATTTCCTCGACCACCACGACCTCCATGAGCCACGATGAACTCCTGTCCGTTCTCTATCAAATCAGTGAGAACTTTCCCAGTCTCCGCATCACGCACAGTTGTCCCTTGAGGTACACGGACAATCAAGTCTTCTGCACCTCTACCATGCATTCCTTTTGTCATCCCTTTTTCACCTGATTGGGCCTTAAAATGTCGATTGTAACGGAAGTCCATAAGGGTACGCAAGCCTTCGTCTACAACGAAAATAACATTACCTCCACGTCCACCATCACCACCCCAAGGACCGCCATTAGGGACATATTTTTCACGACGAAAGGCAACCATGCCATCGCCACCATTACCAGCCTTTACTTTAATTTTGGCTGTGTCTAAAAACATACTCATATTCTTTTCTCACTTTAAAAAGGGCTGGGAAAATCCCAGTCACCAACTATTAGAAATAGATCCTACAACTAGCAATTTAGAATCTGCTGAATACACCAATTGCAGTCGCAAAAATACCTGCTAAAGTAACAAACAACATGATTAATACAACAAACATTGTCAATTTTTCAAAGAATGTTTTTTTACGTTTACCATTATCACCGAATGCCATATTTTCTCCTTTACTATTATATTATAATTTTAAAATTCATCTGACACAGGAGCGATAGCCCACAAAATTAAGTAAGCAATAAGTCCTGCACCATAACAGAAAGCTAAAACTCCCCAAATAACACGTACGATTGTAGGGTCAATATCAAAATAATTAGCTAAACCAGCGCATACACCACCGATTTTTTGATCTCTACCACTTCTCATAAATTTCTTTTTCATATTTTTATTTCCTTTCTTTGATTTGATTAATCATTTAAATATTTTCTTAAATTTCTTAATTGTTTTCTAGATGCCTTAAGCATACGCTTCGAACCTTTAACTGGCATAGTAACAGCCTGTTGCGGAATATAGAAGACTGTCTTTAAAATGCGTTTTGTAACCGGTTCGTCAGCCCCTATTTCTTTGGCAAAATTATTTGAAATAACGACGTCTAGATAAAATTCATGGACTCTTCTACCAAAATTCTCAGCAGAAATTTCATATAATTTTTCAGCCAAGTGTTTTTCATCCATTGACGGTGTAGCAAGTAAAGCCTCAAGAATAGCTCCTGCCAAGTCCCTTTCTTCATAATAAAGAGTTCCGAACATTTTATCATTGACGAGATTATCCAAATAAGGATTACCATGGGCAATAACAGGTGTCTTACTAGCTAAACTTTCCAGATAAGTCAGTCCCTGAGTCTCACTTGTAGAAGCTGATATGAAGAAATCAGCTGCCTTATAATAGAGTGCCGTCTCATTTGGCGGAATCATACCTGTAAAGATAACCGAATCTTGAATTTAAATCTTCTGCTTGTTCCTTAAGATTGTCTAAATAAGGTCCATCTCCAGCTACAACCAGTTTAACATTTGGTTCTTCTTTTAGGACATCTGGTAAAGCTTTAAGAACCGCTTGAATATTCTTCTCGTAAGAAACTCGAGAAAGACTTAGAAGCATCTTTTCGCCTTGTTGGATCCCTAGTTTATCCCTTAAGTCACTAATGTGTTCAGGACCAATCTCAGGGCGTTCAAATTTGGCAAGTTCAATTCCAGTAGGAATAACACGCTTTTCAACTTTTACCTTATAGTCAGATAAAAGGTCGCGCACAATTTCACTCGGACAAATGACTCCATCAACGTCATGAAGAAATCCTCTCACAAGATACTTGACCATACTCGGACGAATCAACATCCCCTTAGCAATATAGTGGACATAATCCTCGTACTGGGTATGATATGTATGAATGACTGGAATTTTCAATTCTCGAGCAATCCAAATTCCCAATAAACCAAGAGAAAACTCAGTTTGGGTATGAATAATATCGAGTTTGTATTGTTTAGCAATTTCAAGAGCTTTCGTAAATCCACGGTAAGCGAAACGACGGTCTTTAAAGGCAAAGAAAGGAACACTAGGAATACGAATAATCTGCCAGTCTTCATAACGATTGACATCCTTATCGGTTGTCGTGAAGATAAAGACTGCATGCCCTTGCTTTTCAAGCTCTGTTTTTAAGGTTCGAATACTGGTTGCAACACCCGAAACCTGTGGGAAATAAGTATCTGTAAATAATCCAATTCGCATATACTACCTCATTTTTTTCCTAAAGCCGCTTGTTCCTGATAAAATTTTAACCATATTTCTAAAAGATGCTCTTCCGAGTATTCTCTTGAAATAGCCTTGGCCTTTTCTCTTAACTCTTTCAAAGCTTCTGGATGCTCTCTATATTCCATAATAGCGTGTTTCATCTCTTCCACATCGGTGGTTGGTCTGTAATTTCCTTCTAGAATCACCTTATAAAGATCTAAGTCCCGAAGCATAATGGGAGCCTCACAACTCGCGGCTTCTAGAATAGTCATCGGAAAGAGCTCATTATAGCTAGGAAGTAAAAACAGATCTGCCAAAGCATACAGTTCTCTCATCCGTGCTGGCTCAACAATTCCAGGGAAAATCAGATTCTCTGGAGGATTATCCATGATTTTTTTATAGCGTTCATAACCATCGGTTATCCCACCAAATGAGAAACCTCCAGCCCAAATAAAGGTGATATCCGGTAGTTCCTCAGCAAGAGTGATGAAATCATCGATTCCCTTACGCTTCTGAACCTGCCCAGCTCCTACTACTACAAATTGATTTTCACTCAACCCCATATCTTGTCGAAGTTGACTTACTTTTTCTGCAGAAAGTGGGTGCCATTTTTCTTTGTTAACAAAGTTAGGGATATAGGTCACCTTTTCACGAGGAATACCAGCTGCAACCAAGTCTTCGATAAAAGTAGGATTAACCACAACCAAGTGTTCCATACGATCATAAAAAGAAAACACATAGCGCTTAACAATCCCTTTTAGAAAGAATGGAATCTTCAAACTACCTTCTAAGGTGTCAGGCAAGAAGTGGACATAACCAATCCTACGACCTGAACGCTTCTTTTGAAAAGTTGACAGATAATAAGGAAGGTCGATTGTATGAAAATGAGTAACATCAGCTTCTACAGGAAGATTCTCCGTTACAATTAGTTGGTCTTTCGCATCACGTTTCAAAAGTTGCACAAGTTCACGGTAAGCTCCAGAAACTCCTTGTCCTGCTACCTTTTCACTCGAACTTAGCATGTTGATGCGTAATTTCTCTTTTTCCATACTATCCATTATATCATTTTATTGAAAGAAAATCAGCAAATTAAAAAAGAGATAGCATAAAAGCTAGGGAATTTCCTAACACTTATACTATTTCTTTTTTATATCATTCTATTTAATACCTAAAGCGATACGTGCATAGCGACTCATTTTTTCAACCGTCCAAGCTGGATACCAAACTAATTTCACTTCAACGTTAGTAACCTCTGGTACATCCGTCATAGCATCATAAATTTGATCGGTCAAGAGATCTGCTAATGGACAACCCATAGTCGTTAGGGTCATATCAATCTCAGTATCACCGGTGTCACCATCAAATCGAATCTCATAAATCAGACCTAGGTTGACGATATCAATTCCTAATTCTGGGTCGATAACTTCTTCTAGAGCTGTCAAAATCCGTGTTTTGATAGTTTCAATTTGCTCTTCTGTATAAGCCATGTGTAATCCTCCAATTTTAATCTTCGATAAAGTCACGAAGTGGTTTACTACGACTAGGCTGGCGAAGTTTTCTCAATGCTTTTGCCTCAATCTGACGAATACGCTCACGAGTGACATTGAAGACTTTACCAACATCTTCTAGAGTACGCATTTTACCATCATCAAGACCGAAACGTAGACGAAGAACATTTTCTTCACGGTCAGTCAAAGTATCCAGAACTTCATCCAACTGCTCACGCAAGACGATACGAGTTGTATAGTCCACTGGATTTTCAATCACTTCATCTTCGATAAAGTCACCAAGATGACTATCGTCCTCTTCACCAATAGGTGTTTCAAGAGAAACTGGTTCTTGCGCAATCTTTAAAATTTCACGAACCTTGTCAGGGGTCATATCCATTTTCTCGGCAATTTGTTCAGGAGTTGGTTCTTGTCCATATTCTTGAAGAAGATTACGTTGCTCACGAACCAATTTATTGATAGTTTCAACCATGTGAACTGGGATACGGATGGTACGAGCTTGGTCAGCAATGGCACGCGTAATAGCCTGACGAATCCACCAAGTTGCATAAGTTGAGAATTTGAATCCTTTAGAGTAGTCAAACTTATCAACGGCCTTCATCAATCCCATATTTCCTTCTTGGATTAAATCAAGGAACTGCATACCGCGTCCAACATAGCGTTTCGCGATAGAAACTACCAAACGAAGGTTAGCCTCTGCTAGACGTTGTTTCGCTTCAACATCGCCAGCCTCAACAGCAAGAGCTAATTCTTTCTTCTTCGTTAGTAAGAAGAGGTACAACCCCAATTTCTTTCAAATACATGCGAACAGGGTCATTGACTTTGGCAGATGTTGAACCAATTAAGTCTTCATCGCTAAGTTCTGGTTCTTCCTCTGTACTTAAGACACGTTCACTTGGATTTCCTTCGTTATCCGTGATAGAAATCCCTGCATCTTGAATTCGTTGCAAAAGATTTTCAATACCATCTACGTCCAAGGCAAAAGGAATTACAAGGACATTGTTAATTTCATCATCTGTCGCAGTACCAGTTTTCTTATGGTTACGAATAAATTCTGCAACTTGGACATCAAAAGTTGTTACTTCTTTTTGTTTTTTTGCCATTCTTACTCCATTCTTCTTTTTTGGGCAATTAAGCGTTCAAGCTCTTCTATAGCAGTTTCTGTATCACCTACATGACTAGCTTCCTGAACCTTCTTTTTAATTTGCAAGTTTTGTTGATTCAAAAGAGCACGATTACGAGACTCTTCCACTTCCTTTAGTTCTTCTGGAGACATCTCAGAAGGTAGATCCAAGGCTAACACTTGGTACCAAGCATTTCCCACCTCTCTAGTCTGATTTGCCAAGTCTTCAGAAGAAATCGAACCATTATCAATCAAGAGTCCATACAAGGTCTGAAACTCTGGAGTTTCAAATACAAAATCATCTCTCAAACGATAATCATTCAACACAAGGGGGGTGCTCCATCATACGATAAAGAATATGTGCTTCAGCTCTCATGACTGCCGTCAATTGTTTAGAAACCGACATAGTAATTGGTGTCGGATTAACAACCTGCTTCACTTTTTCTTGTCTTTGTCTGACACGACTTTCGTTGATGATGTGCTCAACTTGTTGATAATCAAAAGATGGTAAATGATCCGTCAACAAATGAATATAGGTGTTCTGGGCTGTGATAGAAGGTTCTTTGACGATAAGAGGTGCAATTTTCTCAATGAACTCAATCTGTGCTTGGAGATTTTCACTATTACTAGGTTTGTAATGATGAATATAAAACTCAATCGGACTGATTCGAGTATTGGATAAAAGATAAGCCAAATCCTCTGGAGAATTCTTTGTAAATACTCATCGGGATCCATTGCATCAGGAATCTGGACTACTTGTACAGGTAGATCTTTAAGCTCGTCCAAAGCTTTAGCAGTTGCAGCTTGTCCTGCCTTATCACCGTCATAAGTGATAATCACTTTTTTTGTAAAGCGTTTGAGATGTTCGGCGTGTTCAGCAGTCAAGGCCGTTCCCATGGAAGCTACTGCATTTTCAATACCAGCACGGTAAGCTGCAATAACATCCATAAAGCCTTCCATTAGATAAATTTCAGGAGCCTTACCAGACCCTTTTTTTACTCTATCCAAATGATATAATTCGTAACTCTTGTTAAAAATCGCCGTCGCTCGACTATTTTTATACTTGGCAGATTGAGAATCTGTCTCTTGCCAAATCCGTCCAGAGAAAGCAATTACCTTTCCTTGGTCGTTTGAGAGTGGAAATATAATCCTGTTATGGAAAGTATCAAAAAATTGGTTACTCTCAGATAGATAAAATAGACCTGAATCCAGCAAGTCCTTCTCACTATAATCGTCTGCTAAACGCTGATAAAGATAAGAGCGTTCTGCTGGAGCTAGACCAATCATAAAGTGTTTAATGACATTATCAGTCAAGCCACGTTTATAGAGATAGTTTCTCGCCTCCTCACCCATTTTAGTCGTCATTAGGATTGCATGATAAAAGCGTGCAGCCTTGTCATGCATATCGTAGAGATTTTGATGGGGTGACGTGTGTGGGACAGGGTTATGTACAGGAGCTTCAGGTGTATTCCGAGTCGTTCGCCCAACATCCTTACCGCATCCGCAAAAGTTACTTGTTGATACTCCTCTATAAACTTAAAGACGTCTCCAGAACGACCACAACCAAAACAGTGGTAAAATTGCTTATCTTCGACCACGTTAAAGGAAGGGGTCTTTTCACCATGAAAAGGACAGAGCCCCAAAAAGTTCCGTCCAGATTTTTGTAAAGAAATCACTTCTCCTATGATTTCGACAATATTGGTATTGTTTTTGATTTCTTCGATGACTCTCTTGTCAACCATAGACAATACCTCCATTTTATCACAGTTTACTTTATATAGTATAGCTTATTTCTGAAAAAAAGTAAACCATTTCATACCTTTTACATGCTTCTATTTCATAAAACTAGCTAGTGACTTTCTCCACTTTTACATCATTTTCAGATATAATATCCACTAAAAAATGCGTCGACATTAATTTGTAGTGATGGAGCTTTTTATTAGCTATATTTGCAGAAGCGACCAAGTCACCAAATTCTGCATTCTCGACTTCATAGATATAGTTGGTCAGATAACGTGGTCTGTTCTTTGCTAATCCTTGCTCCCAGTAACTATCTATTAATTCTAAACTTTCGTAGACTGAACGGAAAGCCCAAACTTTTGTAAAGGTAAATTTAAATTTTTCTGAATCTTCCAAGTAGGCAATTAAAGTATCCCCATCTATATTTATCTCAATACCATAGTCACCAAAAGGGATGAAGCCCGGTTTAATTTTCGTCCATTTTTCCATATCATTTCTCCAAGTTCTATTTTCCGATAATTGTACTAAAGTCATGTACATGTTTGATTAGCAAATTTTCTAGTATTGACTGATACTTAAATCAGAATTCGCAGACACAAGAATCTCCACTACACTATCTTGAGTTATGATTATATAATGTTGTGAATACAGAGTTCTTGCACTACCATAGGCTGTATATCCGAGTTTATTCACTAATTGACTATTTTTGACTTCATAAATGATATTTTGGAAATTATTTTTTTCATATTTTTTAAACATCTCTTTATCCAGAATTGCAGATAAATACAATTCCCTGCTAAAAAATCGTGCTTCATCATAACAAAAACATGATAATTTAAAACGGTTTTGCTCTCCAATCAGCCTAATTTCTTGACCATCTGACAAATTTGTCAACAAGACCTTTAACCTATAGTTATCTACAGGAATCAAACCTTTAAAGACTTCTACCCATTCTTCATTTTTAGTTTCTAGTTCTAATTTCATTTATACCTTCATTATTCTATTTTAAAGTTTTAAACATCTAATTTCTATCTATTTCACTTGATCTTCGATATTATTTTTTAATATCCTGCTAATATACTGACCATCTTTTCTACTAATACAAGCTGTTGCAAAAGTCATTGGTGCTATATAAACTTCTCCTCTATAGGATGGGTCGGTCAATACAGGCATAGAATAATAGGCGTTCTTTTTATTTTTAAGGTCAATAAACCATTTACCTCCTAGGTGTTTGCGAAAGGTTTCGCCGATATAAACTGTCAGGTAGTCCAACATCTTGCGGTCTGCTATCAAAGCATGGTGGTCTTCGTAGTGAGCTAAGATCCAAGCCTCCAAATCATCCAAGGACTGCATACTATAGTCTAAATTTAGCCCTTCTTTCTCCGCAAACTCCCTTGTAAAATAATCCATCTTAAATCCAATCTGAAAAATCCATTCCTGAAAATCTTCTTGTGTGTATGCCATTGTTCTACCTCCTGTACCATTTAAAAATTAATTCTTATATGGATTATACTATAAAAAGCATCAAGTGAAAAAAGATGAGTCTCTTGTCAACCATAGACAATACCTCCATTTTATCACAGTTTACTCTAACTAGAGTAGCTTATTTCTAAAAAAGTAAACCATTTCATACACTTTACATGATACTATTTCATAAGTTTCCAGCTGTCATGAAAAAGTAAATCTTTTGAGCAAACCATTCTAATATTTGAAAGGAAAATAGAAAAAATAAAAGACTATTTCACTTGATTTTCGAGATTATTTTTCAATATCCTACTAATATACTGACCATCTTTTCTACTGATACAAGCTGTTGCATAAGTCAATGGTGCTTTGTATACCACTCCTCTATAGGATGGATCAGTCAATACAGGCATAGAATAATAGGCATTCTTTTTATTTTTAAGGTCAATAAACCATTTACCTCCTAGGTGTTTGCGAAAGGTTTCGCCGATATAAACTGTCAGGTAGTCCAACATCTTGCGGTCTGCTATCAAAGCATGGTGGTCTTCGTAGTGAGCCAAGATCCAAGCCTCCAAATCATCCAAAGACTGCATGCTATAGTCTAAATTTAGCCCTTCTTTCTCCGCAAACTCCCTTGTGAAATAGTCCATCTTAAATCCAATCTGAAAAATCCATTCCTGAAAATCTTCTTGTGTGTATGCCATGTTTTTATCTCCTTACTATTATCAAAGTTTAAGATTCTTAGATTGAATCTATTATAAAGTAAAACTGGCAATAAAGGAAATATAAATAATATTTAAAAACAACTAAAAAACTTAGAAGCAAACATTAAAATATATTTTCTCTAATTTTGTTATTCGTTTATATACATTCACCTTTTTCTAATTTCATTTATACCTACATTATTTAGTTTTTAACGTTTTTTTAAATATCTACTTTTTCATCTATTTCATTTGATACTTCAATAAGCAAATCTTGAAGTTCTTCTAAATCAAGATATAAGTTTCTAACACCTACAAGTAATTGAGAAAATGCTTGTCTATCTAATTGATGATTTTCACTTAATGACTCAATAACCCAAGAATTTCCCTTCTCTATCCATTTTTAAATGAAGGGGTAAATAATTATTTAAAAATATCATCTATATTTTTCTAAATTAGTAGAAGATATCTTATTGAAGGTTTGGCTGTCATTTATTAAAGATAAACTTTTACTAATTTTTTTCAATTCTGTTTCTATCATCACTTTAATCTCCTTCCTTGTCTAATTGCTAATTCTGTTTTAGTTAAGTTGACACTTCCATAATCATTTTTCAACTCATTTTATAAATAACAACTCCAGCTCTATTATCCCAATAATTTCCTCTCTATAAGTTAAATTCACTGAGATTAATCCCTTTTCTGTTTTGCTCGTTTTTATAACTCTACGACTTCTATTTGCACTGAGCAATTTTACTTTACTATCAATTCCATCTATTCTGAAGTAACTACTGTAAAATAAAAATTTCCTCCATTACTATTTGTATATTGTTTGATATAATTTTTGGCCACAGAAATCGACTCCAGTGAATCATTATCTTTATTTTTAGGAGAATAGTACCAGCTATCATAAGTTATATCAAACATATCGCCTTATCTTGAATACACATCTCCACCAAGAATAACAAACTTTTTTGATTCTATCCAGTCAATATAGGCCAACATATCTTGATATGTATATGCATAACTTGCGACACCTAATTATGCTAAAGAGCTACCTTTATTTTCAAAATTAAATTTACCTAGTTCCATATGATTGGACTCCTACTTATTTCATTTTTAATACGTTACTTTTTCGAGCTGGTTATTGACATTATAGGTCTCCTTATCTCCGAGACTGGTCATGCGCTCCACTAAATTGGAAAGCTGGTCATAGCTGTAACGGTTCTGACTGAGAGGATCCGTGTCCTCACCTGGGTAACTATCCTCTGTTAAGAAAGTACCTCCCTGATTATCAAAATATCTTGCTCGTAAATAGTCAATATCTCATATTTCTTAACTTTAATACATTCTAAGTTTCCAAAACAGGGCTAACTTCATTGAGCTAACCCTATTTTGAAACTATGTTATGAAGTTCTATAATTCAAATTTGAATGAAACTAACAATCTTTTACTTGCTTTAGTCATAAGTCACTTCTATTTTAAACTCAATCCTTGTATCCGATACATTCTTAATTCTAATCTTGAAATCTTTCTTTGAAGCAAACGAAAAAAGTGCATTTTGAGGTGGATCCATGATAATACCTTCGCGATCGACACCAATGCCATTATGAGGATTCTCTAACATCGTTACATCCCAGCTTTGTGTTTTTTCATTGTAACGATATGTTTCAATCCGAGAATCCTTAATATTATATCCAATTCCTTTTTCAGGATCAAACCAATCATCACCTCGCACAAGCTTTATCTTTCCATCTGTAGTAACAGGAATTACCCTCAGATGAATGATAGAGTCCAAACTCTCGGAGTGTCCTCTGACTGTTACACTTGTTTCTTCATTCGGAGATAAAGTGATTGTATCTCCTTTAAAAACACTTCTCAAGACAAGTATAACTGGTAGTGTTAGTAGCAAAATGATTAAAATCATTAAATTTGATTTTTTCATTTTATCTTCCTCGATTCTTAGCTTTATAATCATTGATTCCATCTTGTATCATGTCAGAATCCCCAGAATTATCAAGGTATGATCTGTTTAGGATATCTTTAATGATTGACCACGCTCCTACTTCTTTATTATTTAGATCAGACCACACCTGTGCTAGTCCAGCAGCCGATTTCAAATAGGCGTCCAATTTATTGTTTTAGTTAACTTTTAATAACTGATAATAACTTAATACTCTTCACAGATAACTTCAATATCTTTATCTGTAATATCTGGATTATATTTTAGGATAAATTTTTTTATATCATTTATATCCTCATCTGTCATATATTCAACTTGGAACTCAATAATAAAATCAACTATAACGTTATTTCCTGAAATAATAATCATCGCATCTTCAACAACTCTTCCTATAAATATTTGCCTCACATGCAAATATCCAGTGGCTGGACTCGAAAAATACTGCTCCCACTTTATAGCACTTGAGTAACTTAGTTCCTGGTTCTTATAATAAAAGTGAGAAGTAACAATCTGCTGACTAACATCTAATAAATTCAATAAGCTATCTATCATGCTTACATCTGCTAACGCTATTCTCAATTCAACACTTAACATCATTTCATTCCTATTTATCAAGACTCGGTAATAAATTACACGTTTTTTCTCGTGCTTCGATCGGTTATTATAACCGTTTAGCTACACTTTACTCATTCTACAGTTTCACGATCCTGCCAAAAGAACTGAGCATCCTTTAAATCAAGATGTTCTATCTGAATATCACGACAAACAATTGTCATTTGCAACAAACCAATATCAACCATACACTTCACAAAATCAGGATTCTCCTCATAAATTTGTAAAGAAATTTCTTGACCATGATGATGCAATTCCCCTCTAGTCATATCTTTGACGTGTTGATCTTTTCTCCAATGGATGTCTAAGCATCATTGCTATACTCTACTTTTGCGCATACTAAAAACTTAATTTCCCAGTATTTTTCTTTGTTATGATAATCCTCTATGCACAAAGAAACTTCATCTCCAAAATAGGATATCTTTAAATCTAGTATCCCCATTTCCCAATAATCTATTGTTGCAATCTCTTTTTGTTTAGTTATTAAATTAAATAGTAACATAACTCCCTCCTTACCATTTATCCCATGGAATATGGGCATCTGGACTGCTTTTGTTAACAATAAAACTGAGCGGCACAATCTCTACATCCCCAAGATTGTCAACTGAGTAACGTTGACTACCATTTTTAAACCAGCGTTCTAGAACGACATCATAGAGCATAAAGTGGGATTTTTCTTTAATCCAAGCTTCATCAATTCCATGAGGTTTTAAATACTCTAACACTTCGTTGGGATTTGTTAGGTAAAAATCAGGTATCGAATCCCCTGTTTTCGACTGACGTGATAATTCTTTATATGCCTCCAAATCTAGTTTTCCCTTATCCTTATTTCTTATATTATATCCAGCTAAGGAGTACGCTACCGACCATTTAGAATCTGAGATTTCGACTGATTGGTTGAGTTTCTTATAATTGTAGTCATATTTTATATAAAGATATCTCCCATCAGGTAATAGTTGCTGGTATTCAATAATAAAAGTTTCTTCAAAACCCACAATCACTTCTAAACTTTCATTTTCAGACAATCCTGCATCAAGTCCTATGGGAATTATCCAGTCTGGATCTCTAAACGATTGACTCCCGTCAACGGCTTTACTAAAATCAGCGAGGCCAGGTAAGATACCACTATGGGTTTCTGCATAGTTCATCTCTAGAAAAACATTACTTAAAGATTCATATACTTCTTTATAATAATTCTTTTGATAGACACGATATAGACCAAACAAAGTTAGAAAAACTAATACAGTTATGACTAGAATTTTTAAAATTTTTTTCATTGACATTTTTCCTTACCTAGAACTTATATGCTCTTTGCTGTCAAAATATATTTTTAACGTCTTATTTTAAAGACGAGATAACATTCAGACGATACAATCTTTTTAGAAATTTTATATCTCTAGGTACCATTTCCTTAGAATTATTATACTATAAAATCTTAGACGGTGATAATAAGACTAGCTTTTGACAAAATCCCTTAAACACAAAAAAACTAGAAGTAGAAATCCTACTTCTAAGTTTTTAATGATACATGTTTTAAAAATTATCTATTCAAACAACTGATAGTAATCGGAAATCTTCATCTTAGCTTTTTCATCCTTGTTCAAATCCTGGATGATTCGTCCTTCTTTCATGACAATGAGACGATTTCCATACTTGAGAGCATCTTCCATATGGTGGGTGATCATAAGCGCAGTCAGCTTATCCTTGCTGACAAAGTCACCTGTCAATTCCATCAAGGCTACACTTGTTTTAGGGTCAAGGGCAGCTGTATGCTCATCCAACAAAAGGAGTTCTGGACGTTTTAAGGTTGCCATCAATAAACTCAAGGCCTGTCTTTGTCCACCTGACAAGAATTCAATAGGTGTATCCAAGTGTTTTTCTAGACCATTTCCGACTTTCTCAATGGTTGCTTGAAATTCTTCCTTGAAAGCTGAGAGTCTTCTTGGAAAAAGTCCGCGTTTTTCACCACGAAACTTAGCAATTAAGAGATTTTCTGCAACAGTCATACGAGGGGCAGTTCCCATCTTTGGATCTTGAAAGACACGAGAGAGATACTTGGCGCGTTTTTCAGGGCTAAAATGAGTCACATCCTCACCCATAATACGAATAGTCCCACTAGTCAAGGGCAAGGTTCCTGCAATGCTATTAAAGAGTGTTGATTTTCCTGCACCATTTCCACCCAAGATTGTGATGAAGTCGTGTTCATAAATATCAAGAGAAACATCGTTTAGGATAATTTTTTCCTCGTCAAAGCCATTTTTAACAATTTTAGTGGCATTTTTTAATTCTACAATCGCTGTCATTTGCTTAACTTGACTCCTTTCAAGTATTTATCCTTAAGGGTTGGAATAACTAGACAAGTTGCTAGGATAAGAGCACTGTATAGACGGAGGTAACTAGTATTAAAGCCAAGAGCAATGACTCCCCATACTAGGAATTGGTAGCTAATAGACCCAACAACAATGGTAACCAGGCGTTCTGCTAGGGTCAAACTCTTAAAGAGTACTTCACCGATAATCAAGCTAGCAAGTCCAACTACGATAACCCCGATACCACGAGAAACATCTGCATAGCCTTCTTGTTGAGCGATAAGAGCGCCAGCAAGTGCGATGACACCATTTGACAAAACCAAGCCCATCAACTCCATACGTCCCGTATTGATACCAAAACTACGAGCCATATCTGGATTATCTCCTGTTGCGATATAGCTTGTCCCAATTTAGTATCTAGGAAGAAAAGCATAAGAAGGATAACCAAAGTCACAAAAATCAAACCTGTAAATAATTGATTAACCTCAGATGAGAAAGGAAGAACGTCCTGGATTTGTTTAGTTCCTAAGAGCCCAAGGTTTGCCCGTCCCATAATCATGAGCATGATAGAATGGCAAGAAGTCATCACCAAAATACCAGACAAGAGTGTTGGAATCTTTCCTTTCGTGTAAAGAAGACCAGTTGCTAAACCTGCAAGACAACCGGCTCCAACAGCTACTAAGGTAGCAAGAAAAGGATTGACACCTTGTGTAATTAGAGTTACTGCTACCGCTCCTCCAAGCGGGAAGGAACCCTCGGTTGTCATATCTGGAAAGTTGAGGATTCGAAAGGTCATAAAGATTCCCAAGCCTAGAATAGCCCAGACAAATCCTTGTGAAATAATCGATACTATCATGTTACATTCATTTCCTTCTTTTAAAAATTGGAGGAGATGTCTCCAACTCCTCCTTCATTCTTATTCGATTACTTGACCAGCTTCTTTAAGAACTGATTCTGGAATCGTGATTCCAAGTTCTTGAGCTAGTTTTTTGTTGATAACTGATTTACCAGTTGAGAAGACATTGACTGGAGTGTCAGCTGGTTTTTCACCCTTTAAGACTTTTGCGATCATCTTACCGGTAGCAACACCAAGATCGTGTTGGTCCACAACGACTGATGCCAAACCACCTGCTTCTACCATGGCAGTCGCACTTGGGTAGATTGGTTTTTTAGCTGTTTGGTTGCTTGATACTACAGTTGAGAACGCAGATGCGATTGTGTTGTCAATTGGAACCCAGATTGCATCTACTTTACCAGTCATAACATTAACTGTTGAAGCAATTTCGTTAGTTGATGGAACTGCGAATGTTTCTACTTTCAAACCAGCTTTTTCAGCGTAAGCTTTGAACTCTTCAACTTGTGATTTAGAGTTATCTTCACTACTTGAGTAGAGAGCTCCAACTGTCTTGACATCAGGAGTCAATGTTTTAATCAATTCAACCTGTTGTTCAGCAGGGTTATGGTCAGATACCCCTGTGATGTTTCCACCTGGTTTTTCCAAGTTTTGTACAAGGTTAGCTCCAACTGGGTCTGTAATAGCTGCCATGATAACAGGAAGGTCTTTTGTTGCACTTGCTAGACCCTGAGCTGCAGGTGTCGCAATTCCGACAACAACATCATTTCCATTTGACACCAATTGTTTACTCATTGTGGCAACCTTACTTTGGTCACCTTCTGAATTCATAAAGTCGATTTAACTTGATCACCTTTATAGCCTTCTTCAGCAAGCCCATCTTGGATACCTTGGTAAATCAAGTCAAGCGATGGGTGACTGACGAACTGTAGAACACCAACCTTAGCAGTTTTGTTAGCTGTCTCAGTTTTAGTATCTTGTTTCGTTAAGTTAGAGTAGACCAAGCTTCCTCCAACTACAAGTGCTAGTGCTGCAATAATACCAATTAAACGTTTATTCATATCTATTTCTCCTTATTTCACTTAAACTTCGTAATGTTCATGTCACTTTCAATATAACTTTACCAAGCGTCGCCATCGTTTAATTTCCATATTTTTCCTCCCCATAGAAAAAGTCCTCACACAAAAAACTTGTGTGAGGACGTCGATACGCGGTGCCACCTCAATTATAGGGAATCCCCCTATCTCTCAATCTCGCTTCACGAGTTGCACTGTAAGGTGTGCGCACCGAATTCTTATGATTTCAAATTCTTTATAACATTCAGCCCAATTTTCATCACTTCCATCTATCTGTTTTCACCAACCACAGACTCTCTAGAAAACTTCAATGATTACTTTCTGAATGATACGATTATATCATTTTACTAAAACTTGTCAAGGATTTTCATGAATTATTTTAAAAAATTATGAAAATTCCTACGGTTTTTGGAAAATATTGCTTTTATTAACCTGAATTACGTAATCCTGTAGCAATTCCGTTAATGGTCGTATGAATCAATCTTTCCTCATGTGAGGACAACTCTCCGCGACGTTGACGCTTAATCAACTCTAACTGAATATAGTTAAGAATATTGAAATAAGGCATGCGGTAGTTCAGACTGTCTTTCAAATAAGTATTTTCTGCCAAGAGTTCTTCATAACCTTCGATAGCCAAGATAACGTTCTTAGTCAATTGCCATTCATCCAAAATAGTATAGTAGATTGCTTGCACTTCTTCACTTTCACAAAGTTTAGCATATTCAAAAGCAATATTCATATTTGATTTTGATAGAACCATATCAACGTTTGATAGGAGTGACTGGAAGAAAGGCCAGTTCTGATACATGTCACGAAGGTATTCAATATTTTTTGGATCTTGATCAATAAATTCCTTGAAGCTTGAACCAACACCATACCAACCTGGGAACATGACACGACTTTGTGACCATGAGAATACCCAAGGAATAGCACGTAGACCACCAATTTCAGTGATTGTTTTACGTGCTGCTGGACGAGAACCAATATTAAAGCTTGAGATATTCTTGATTGGACTAGATTCAAAGAAATAATCGTAGAAATGATCATTTCCAAATACTAGTTCACGGTAGATATCATAGCTACGACTGACTACTTGGTCCATGATCGCCTCATAGCGATTTGATGTATTAGTATCACTCTTCTTCTGTGTAATCATACGGTTGATTGCCGCTGATACCAACATTTCCAAGTTATAGTAGGCTGCATCCTTGTTTCCGTATTTATTTCCGATAACTTCACCTTGTTCAGTTAATCGAATACGGTCCTTGATTGATTTGAGTGGTTGAGAAGCAATGGCGTCATAAGTAGGGCCACCACCACGACCAACAGTACCACCACGTCCATGGAAGAAGGTTACTTTAACACCAAATTCATCACCGATAGCTGTTAGTTGTTGTTGAGCTTTGTATAATGTCCAACAAGATGATAGATAACCACCATCCTTATTACTATCAGAGTACCCTAGCATGATTTCTTGATAATTATCTTTTGAAGCAATCCACTTCTTAGCAAGCGGTAAAGAGAAATACTTTCTCATAGTCTCTTCAGAATGATCCAAGTCCTCAATTGTTTCAAAGAGAGGCACGATTTGAACACGTGCTTTTTCAGCATCCACAAGACCGACTTCTTTCAGCATAATCGCCAATTCTAACATATCAGACACGCTGGTTGCATGAGAAATAATCGTTTGACGAATGACGTCTTCTCCCAAACGATCTTTAATTCACGTGCAGTTTGGAAAATGGCTAATTCTTTTTCAAGAAGTTCAGACTTTTCAGCATGAGTAGCTGACAAGATTCGAGGGTCTTCTAATAGTTCATGTAAAAGCAACTCGCACTTCTCATCTTCTGAAAGATCGCTATAATGGTCATTAATTCCAGCAGATGCTAACAATTCAGCAACACAGGCTTCATGAACACTTGAGTCTTGGCGCATATCGATAGATGCCAAGAAGAAACCAAAGACTTCAACAGCCTCCAAAAGCTCGGCAAACTCTCCGGTAAGCAAGGCTTCTGCCTTATTTTCAAGCAATGAATCTTTAATGATAGCTAAGTCTTGTTTAAATTCTTCAATTGTTTCGTAGTAAGGAGGGCGATCTTCAGCCAATTCTTGAATGGCTCCTGAGAGACGGTTACTAATATAGTCAGTAACTACTCCTTGTTGATGTCCTTGAGTTCCAAAGAGTCGTTCAATGTGATGACGTTCATCTGCTGATGAGCCGACAAGAGCCCACTCTTTCACATTTAAAAGTGTTTGAATTAATTTTGATTGAATAAAGTGAAAAGCCCGACGATAAGGTTCTTTCTCGCGGAAAACAGAAGTATCTTGAGATTGAGCTGCCATTTCTTCAACAGCCTTACTTGTCTTAGATAAATTAGTAGAAAGAGAGAAAGTACGGTAGAGACTAGAAATCTTACTGATGTAGTAGTTTAAGATCACTTCACTTTGAATGGTAGCAGAACGCATGAGTGTTTCAGCAGTTACAAATGGATTGCCATCACGGTCTCCACCAATCCACATTCCCATGGTGATAGGTTTGCTTGTTTTAGGTCAATTCCCTGCTCTTTTGCAAGACGCTTATACTCTAACATTAGATTTGGTACAGCTTGTAGGAAGGAACTATTATAGTATTCCATCACGTTTGTGATTTCATTGGTTACTTTTAGTTTCTTCTCACGAATCATATCCGTCTGCATGATAATCTCAATATAGCGACGAAGATCATTGTGCCATTTTTCTTTGTTAATAAGCCCCATTTTCACGTCACGGTATTTTCGCAAGAGAGTATGGATATGATTGGTCAAGTCCAGCATACTCTTACGTTGAACCTGAGTTGGATGGGCTGTTAATACTGGCACCACGTTCAGATGTTCAAGAATTTCAGCCGCATTTTCTTTTTCAGCAACCATTTCAATGGTTGTTGACAATTTACCAAGATAATCTTGATCAATATTGTTTAGATGGTTAATCTCATAAGCTAAGTCTACGTCTTCGGAGATGTTAATCAAAAGTGGTAATATAGAGAAATATCTAGAGATGTAGACCATTTCATCATTTGAAAGGCTTCTCACTACCTTATCTAGTCCTTGATAGTCTAGATTTGATGATAGCTTCTTCAACTGCATAATCTTGTCAAAAGTCTCAGCAGGAAGCATATTTTTCGTGATATCTTCAAGTAAATCTGTCAAGATTTGAACTTCTTCTTGGACTACAGTTTTGTTTCTGTTATTTTCTAGTTTTTGAAGAGACATATTTTTCTCCTTGTCACATTTTCTTAGAGTTGTGCTTCATATTCGCTGTAGAGTTTTGCACGTTTTTCACTAGCATCAATATTTAACACAAAGGCGATAGCTACTGATAGAACCAGGAGACTATTCCCCCCTTGTGAAAGGAATGGGAAGGTTACACCTGTTGAAGGGATCAATCCTGAAATTCCTCCGATATTAACGAATACCTGAATTAAAATCATTCCACCAATACCGATTGCTACCATAGAGTTGAACGGATCTTTTGCTCGTACCCCCACTAAAATAATACGAAGAATTAGGAAGAATAATAGAGCTAAAATAAGACTAGCACCAACAAATCCAAACTCTTCAATCACAATAGAGAAAACAAAGTCCGTGTGTGCCTCAGGTAGATAGCCTCGTTTTTCGATAGAGTTTCCTAATCCTAGTCCAAACCACCCTCCATTTACCATAGCATAGTATGAATTTGCCAACTGGTGTCCTGCACCAGCGACATCATCAAATGGATTAAAGAAGGCACTGAATCGCTTAGCTACATATCCAAATACTGGAATTTTAGAAACCTTATCAACACCAATCACTTTAATAGCTGTCAGTGTCACAGTGGCTAGAGTCGTAAGTATAGCAAGAATTGTTGCAAACCAACGATGAGCTATTCCACTAATTGAGTACATCAGTAATGATACCAAAAATAGAATCGTAGCATTTCCTAGGTCAGGGAAAATAGCCAAGCTACCAATCATGACCAGAAGTACAAAACGCCAGTCATTAAAGGAACGAGGGAACCATTGGTTTTGAGTTAGGACTTGGAAATCATAAATGCCAATCTCTTCTTGTTGTTTTGAAAAACGTTGCGCCAAGTACCAAATGATGATAATTTTCAAGTACTCTGCAGGTTGAACAGTAATCGGTCCTACCTTGATCCACCCGTAGGCTCCATTGACGGGAATCCCAATCAAACGAGCTAAAGCTAGTAAAATGAGCTCAGAAAACATAACGATGAATAACAAGCGCTCGTTGCGAAGGAATCCCAGCTTCAACTTATAGATTACTGCAATCAGTAATAAACTAACCAACCAAAACAAGCCCTGATTTCGAACTAATTGAAAGGCGCTTGTCCCCTCTTGAATCAAGGATGCACTCGTTGTCGAATATACCACTATCAAACCCAGAACGGATAAGAGAATATAGGGCACTAAAATAGAATAATTCAACAGGTGCCTTTTACTAATTTTCATATTTCACCATCTACTAAATTTTTAATTTTCTATTAATACTAGTTTTACAAGCTATTATACCATTTTTTAGACTAGAAAAAAACTCTTACCCTTTAAGACTCGAATTTCAGATTTGATAATTCACAAACCATTTAGTTGTAATTTCAACTTTTTAACAATGAAAACCTCAAAAAAACTCTACCTTTCAAGAGTTGAAAGATAGAGTATTCATCTTTAATTTGAAGATGTTGTTGTAGTCTCAGTTGCTGTTGTTGTTGTTTCAGTCGCTGCTGATGTAGTTGTTGTTGTTTCGGTAGATGTATCACTTTGGATGTACTGAGTAAAGATATTTTGGAAGGCTTGGTCTTTGACCTTGATATTTGCTGCCTGCAACTCTTTACTAATGACACCTTGAACAAAAGCAGCATCATTTTGTTTTTGAGTCAAGATAACTGTCTTCAATTTATCTTTATAATCTTCCCAGTTAGAAGATTTTTCTGTTTTCTTGGTCAATTTCACAATATAGAAACTGTTTGAATTCGCTTTTGTACCTGGAACTGTGATCACATCTGAGATTCCATCAACATTAAGGGCAAATGCAGCTTTTTTAACAACGTCTGGCAATTCTGTTGATGCTGAGTCAAAAGTGATTTCACCACCATTTGCTTTTGTCTTTTCGTCAGTTGAATTATCTTTAGCCAATTGTGCAAAGTCAGATCCAGATTCTTGTGCTTTAGCAAGTACTTCCTTAGCCTTATCCTCACTGTCAAGTTTAATAACTTGAGCTGTAACTTCTGGAGTGTACTCATCGTAGGCTTTTTTGTAGTTTTCATCTGTTAATTCAGCTTCTGCTGCTTTCTTAACAGCGTATTCAACTAATTTATTTGTACGAATTTGAGCTTTACGGCTTTCTGCTGTCATACCAGCACGAGAAAGAACGATTTGATAGCTATCACCATATTTCTTCTGTTCTTCTGCTACAGCTTCTTCAACTTCTTTATCACTTACTTCAGAACCATATTGTTTTTCAAAAACTTTTTGAATCGTCATGTTAAGCAAGACTTGTTGAGCAGTTGGATTATTCTTAACTTCTTCGAAAAATTGATGTTCAGTGATAACATCACCCTTCATACTAACCAAGTCAGCCCCTTGTGAACTAGTTGAACAAGCAGTCAAAGTAGCTACTGATAACAAAGTGATGGCACCAGCCAATAATTTTTTCTTCATGTTTACTCCTTTTTCTAAAAACTGTCGAAAATTTCTTTAGACCGACTCAATCATTATACCATATTTTAAAGCAGATAACTTAAATAAGACTAAAAATACTAGCTTTTTAAATTTTAAACGATTCCAGTTTTTCTTATTCCAAAAAGAACCTGAACAATGGTTCAAGTTCTTTGTTTGTCTTGTATTATTTTTTAGTGACGTCCTTTGTAAGTCAAGCCTGCTAAACCAAGACTTGCTAGGAGAAGACCTACTAGAGAAAGTGAAGAACTTTGTTCACCCGTGTTTGGAAGAGCTGGAGTTTCTTTTTTCGCAGTAGGTTTGTCAGCTTTAGAGTTTGAAGTTTGCCCAACAGGTTTCACAGGAGCTGTTGGAGCAGTATTCGAATTAGTTTGTGGTTTAAGCTCTGGCTTAACCTCTGGTTTCGGAGTATCTGAAGGCTTAGGTGCCGGTTTTACTTCTGGTTTTGAAGTATCAGAAGGTTTAGGTTCCGGTTTTACTTCTGGTTTAGAAGTATCAGATGGTTTAGGTGCCGGTTTTACTTCTGGTTTTGGTGTCTCTGAAGGCTTAGGTGCCGGTTTTACTTCTGGTTTTGGTGTGTCAGAAGGCTTAGTTTCCGGTTTTACTTCTGGTTTTGGTGTCTCTGAAGGTTTAGGTGCCGGTTTTACTTCTGGTTTTGAAGTATCAGAAGGCTTAGGTTCTGGCTTAACTTCTGGTTTTGGAGTTTCTGAAGGGTTAGGCTCAGGTGTCACTTCTGGTTTTGGAGTTTCTGAAGGCTTGACATCTGTATTTAATTTCTTATAGTCCAGATACATCCCACGGTAGCCATCTGGATCACCGTGAAAATACACACTCGCTATCTTATAGGTTATGTTGTAGCCTGGCATCCAGCTAATCTTGGAAACTATTTCATAACCATCAATATCTTTATAAATATTGACTGTTTCCCCAGGGTTTATAACCCCAGTTTTTTTAGCAGCGATTTCTTCTCCCGTCTCTCCATCATAATAAGAGATACGGTATTTGAGGGGCTCCTGCTTTTCTTCTTCTTTTGGCGCTGGTTCTGGCTTTACTTCTGGTTTTGATGTTTCTGAAGGTTTGGTCTCTGGTTTTACTCCTGGTTTTGGAGTTTCAGATGGTTTAGTTTCCGGTTTTACTTCTGGTTTCGGGGTTTCTGAAGGTTTAGTTTCTGGCTTAACTTCTGGTTTTGAAGTATCAGAAGGCTTGGCATCCGCATTTACCTTCTTATATCTTAGAAACATGTATAGATATCCATCCGAAGAACCAAAATATGTATCCATTATCCGGTAATCTACTTTATAACCAGGCATCCAGCTATAATTCGAAACCACCTCATAGCCATCAATATTTCTATGGATATTGATAGTTTCACCAGGGTTTAAAATTCCATGTTCTCGAAACATTATTTCTCCCGTATCTGCATCTAAATAATCGATACGGTATTTGAGGGGCTCTTGATTTTCATCAGCCTTTACGATGCTAACTCCAAAAACAGGCACATCGGTCAAAGCTGGCACAACAACACCAAGAGCAGCAACAGATAGCAAAGAAACACCAAGTTTGGTCACTTTATTTGTTTTCATAATTTCCTCCTTAGGCATGTAGAATTACTTTTTAGGTGGGCAAATACTACAAAATCCTAATTTTTTTGATTTTAGTGTCTCGAAAATACACCTCAAGCACTTGAGCGACAAGGGTTTTGGTGTATCGCCTAAGGACCGTTAAACGATACACTTAAAAAACAAAAAAATACCAATCTAACATAGGCTCAAAACCTTGTTAAATTCGTATTTTCTGAAATATTCACATTGTTATTTTGAATGTTTCGCCAAACGGTCGTTAATCGAAACATATTTACGCTTTCATTGTAGCATTTTATCTTGTTTTTGGCAAGATTTTTGCGAAACATTTTTACGATTGATAGCCACCTTGTTTCGTTCCAAGACTTTATAGATGGTTGAGGTCGAAATTCGTTCTGTTTTTGCTATTGTTCTGATGCTTGTTCCCCCTGCCAAATACTGCTCAATAATTCTCTCCTCCTTCTCTTTAGAAATTCGCTTGGCGCCTAGTTTGACGCCTTTTTCTTTGGCTTTCCGAAGTCCTTCACGGGTACGAAATCGTAAATTTTCCAGCTCGCTTTCTGCCACAAATCCTAAAATGACACAAAGTAACCTACCAATGAGTGAGTCAGTTTCCAGTTTTTCATGTAAACTGACTAGCTGAATATCCGAAACATTAAATTGTTCAATCAGTTCTAGTAATTTGAACATGGAGCGAGTCAGGCGATCTAACTTATAGATAGTAAAAGTGACCTGTTTGCCTTCCTTTGAAAGGTCACAAGCCAATTTTAAGGCTTTTTCGAGTTCTGGACGTGCATTATTTGAACCAGATTCACGTTCGATAAAGATCTGGTCGCAGTGCTTAAGAGCCTCGATTTGCACCTCCAAGCCCAAATCTTGCTTGTGGGTAGAAACGCGAGCATAGCCTATATTGATGGTGGTTTGAAACATAAAAATCCTCCTGTTTTTGATACAGAAGGATTATACGATTTTTTAAAATTATTCCATTTCAGGTAAACTTACATTTTTCACATTTTTTCTCAGCATGAGAATTCCGTCTCCAAGAGGAACCAAACTAGCGGTTAATCCTGGATTGTCCAAAGTCGCATCAAATAGTCTTTGCAAACCACGATAAATGGTTCGTTGCCCGCGTCGGACTTCCATAATATCCTTAGCAATGTCTCCACCTTGGAAAATATCATCCAAGACAACTACTCCACCAACCTCAAGGTGTTTTAGGATTTCTGGCAAAAATACGATGTATTTGGATTTTGCAGAATCCATAAAAACAAAATCATAGGTCTCTGTCAATGTTGACAAAACGTCTACCGCATCGCCTTCCAAAAGAGTGATTTGTTGGCGATTATCAAACTTGGCGAAATTTTCCTTGGCAAAACCAATCATTTCAGGATTCCGATCAATGGTTGTTATTTTTGCATTTGGAGCATGATTTGCCATTAAAAGAGCTGAAATCCAATTGCCGTTCCAATTTCTAAAATATTTTTTGGTTGAATTGTTTCCATTAGGAAACGGAAATAGGCGACTGTTTCATGAGGAATGATAGGAATATTCTCCTTGCGAGCAAAGTTTTCTAGTTCTTTTAAAGAACCAGTCACCTGCTCTTGTCTGTGGCGCATAAATTCCACAATCTCATCCTTAACAACAGGCCGTCGCATGTTATGGTTAGCATTTTTACTGTATGACTCAACCATTTTATGCTAATCCTAATTTTTCAACAAGGGCTTCGAACTCATCCAAACGGCGTTCAAAGACTGCAAAGGCATCATTAAGATAGTCTTCTTTTTCCATATCAACACCAGCTTTTCGCATGATATTTAGAGGATAGTCTGACTTCCCAGCCTTGAGGTAATCAATATAACGGTCACGATCATCTTGACTACCGTGAACAATCTTTCAGCCAAGGCCGAAGCTGCTGCAAAGCCTGTTGAATATTGATATACATAGTAATTATAGTAGAAATGAGGGATACGAGCCCACTCGTACTGAATTTGAGGATTGTCTTCCTTGCTCAAGCCATAATATTCTTGGTTCAAGTCAGCATAGAGATTGTTTAAGAACTCGCTTGTCAAGACTTCACCATTTTGATCGGCTTGGTGAATAGCATGCTCAAATTCAGCAAATTGAGTTTGGCGGAACACTGTTCCACGGAAACCATCCAAAAAGTTGTTTAGAATAGCGAAGCGTGTTGCGTCATCTTGAACTTCTTGTAATAATTTTTCAGTTAAGATATTTTCATTGGTTGTTGAAGCAATTTCTGCCAAGAAGATTGAGTAATCTCCGTATACATAAGGTTGAGTTTCACGCGTGTAGCTTGAATGCATACTATGACCTGTCTCATGTACAAGAGTAAAGAGATTGTCTAGGTTATCTTGCCAGTTAAGAAGCATGAAGGCATTAGTATCGTAGGAACCACCTGAATATGCACCTGAACGTTTGCCTTGGTTTTCATACACATCAATCCAACGTTCGCAAAATGCGCGTTTAACACGACTCAAGTAATCCTCACCAAAAACAGCCAAAGCTTCCTCTGCCTTCTTCAAGGCTTCCTCATAAGTAAAGCTGTATTCTACTGAAGACAGTGGTGTATAGACATCGTACATTTTAAGGTCTGGAATACCCAAGATTTTTTTGAACGAAGTGCAAGATAACGATGCAATAATGGCAAATGCTTACGAACAGCAGATACTAAGTTGTCATAGACACTTTCTGGAACAAAGTTGGCTGCAAGAGCTGCTTCACGCGCACTCTTGTAGTTCCGAACTTTTGCACGGTAGTTTTGTACTTTTACATTGGTCTGCAAGGTTTTAGCGTAAGTGTGCTGGTATTGCTCATAGGTAGAGTATAGTGCTTCATATGCACCACGACGAACTTCACGGTTCTTAGATTCTACTAAGCGCATATAGACACCATGTGACAACTGCACTTCATTTCCATCTTCATCTTTAACGAATGGAAAGACGATATCTGCATTGTCTAAGATAGCGAAAGTTTCACTAGCAGCACCAAAGATTTCACCAGCACCTGCTAACAACTCTTCTTCACGTTGTGAAAGGACATGTTCCTTGTTTTGCAAGAGTTTATCAAAGAAGTGTTTATAAGGCTGGAGTTTTGGTTCTTCTGCTAAAAAGTTTTGATACTGCTCTTCAGTAATTGCCATAAATTCTGGCTCATAGAAAGAGAATACCTGGTCGAGTTGACTATAAAGAGTCATTGCTTTTGCATAGTATTCTTGATATTTAGCAACTCGTGTATCCTGGTCGTTTTTCATATGAGCGTAGACATAGAGTTTTTCAAGACGACGACTCAAATCCAAATAACGCTCTGTAATATTTAATAGGCTTTCTGCGCTATCTAAAAGATGCCCCTCAAGATTAGCTGCTTCTTTTGTATCCTCGGTTAATAGGACTAATTCTTCTTCCCATTTTTGGTCTGTTTCAAAGATCGTTGATAGATCCCAAGTATCTTTTTCATTTATTTCATTTCGTTGTAATACCATAAATTTCCTCCATCCTTTCTATTTTACCATATTTTCGAGAAATACTGCTGATAAAAGGCAGGTGGATAGAGCTTTTGTTGCTGATTTTGTGGATTCAGTTCATAATAAGCCTGAAAGTTGCGGTAATAATCATATAGATTTTGACTTATCTGACAAAAATGACCATGTTCTACCGGCCTTACTTGGGGATACCAGTCTTGAGTCTTCAAATTTAATAGGTTTTCTCCTCTTAAGTAAGCTTGGGCTTGTTGTTTCATCCAATAGGGATTTTGATAGTAGAGTTGTTTTTGAATGTAATGACAAATATTCTTGTCCTGTTCGACCGAAAAAGCTGTTAGCTCTTGCTGCTGGTAGGGATTACGTAAAATTTCTAGGAGATTTCCTTTGTCATAAGAAAATTCCTTGAGCTGATAATGGAGTTTCCCTTTCAAATCTTGATGAAGGAGGTACTTGAGCCTCAAAACTTGTTTTTTATGGTCTAATTCCCAAAGATAAAATCCCATATTATTACTAAAATAAAGAAAATCTCTTTGAAGTTTAGTTAGTCGCTCTTTTAGCCAGAGCTTTTCTCCCAGTAGCCAAAGAACTTGAATTCCCAAACTTCGATAACCATTGCTTCTCTCCCTTAAAAGTTCACAAGAAATAGGACTACACTGAATTTCTAGAGCTATTTTCTCATTGATAAAAATATCTGCGACTTGCTTAAGTTCAGGAATCGGATACTCCATTTCTACTTCAGCATCTTTCTTAGCCCAATTAAAAAGTGCCACCTTATTCTCCGAATGTTCTGGTCCTTCGTTCTCATGATAAAAATCACAACTTTTTAAACTTTCATGCGCAAAATGAGTTCTTACATTTTTTCCTTTTTTCAAGCGAACACTCGTTCCGCAAGCTGGACAATAATAAGCTTGTTTCTTTACTTCATTCTCTAACGCGTTGATTAAATGACCTTTTTTATCTCTAGCTAAAAACATATACTCTCCTTTTCTAATCCATTCGAAAAGAAAGAGAAGAAAAAGGCTGACCAACTCAACCTTTTTCACATTTAATTCTAAGCTATTTCAGATGTCTTCGAATATATTTCCGTAACATGGGAATAAGATTCTGTATTTGATCCTGCTTTATCACCATTACACCATATTCCTGACAACGATGACTATAAACAGGATTGATTTTTCCAGAGCAAACAATCATTTTCAAACAATTATCACCAGCAAAATGATTGGCATAAACTTCAAGTTCGTTAATAGCTTCAACTGCTAGATCAGTCATTTTACAAGAAATGAAAACTACAGAGTGACCTTTACGAAGAATAACATCAATCTCATTTGAACATTGTCAGCCTCAGGGAAAATCCCATTCCAGTCAATTTCAGTACCAATCATACATTCATCAAAATACTCCGACTCGAGGGCTAGTAAATAGATATACAATTCTAAAATATGCCCTTTTGTTCGACATAACAGATGTGCTTCTGGTGTTGGGAATGTATAAGTGACAGTATCTGTTGTTTCCTCTTCTACTTTCAATAAATTAGCTTTTGTGAACAAAGGAATCAAGCTACTGGGGTAAGAATAAATTTTTCCATTACTCTCCAAAACTTTTGCTGTTTCAGCGTGAAAATCATTTGTTTTTGCCAGTGCAAAGAATTGGGTAATCTGATACCATTTTTCAGGATTTTCGATAGCATATTTGGCCAAATTTTTAATAGCTAGCACTTGCTTATTTGAATGCTGAGGCCTTCTTGATTTAAGGACTTTTCCACCACGTAAAGCTATCAATTGTTCAATGGATAAACTAGGAATCTCTAACTGTTTATCATAAATCTTATCCCTTTCCCAGGCATACTGCTTTCCTTGTTCAACATCCATAGCAATAATGGGAATACCTTTCTCCAAACCATACTGATATAGAACTATTGCTAATAGATTATCTCCACCAAAAACATCGATGGTCACTGTCTCAAAATCATTGATAAACACGTCTAATTCCTGGCAGATTTTTTCTAGGTGAAATTGTCGAAAATGTACTTGTTTTAAGTGTGGAACTTGTTCCATTAGAAAATGCTTCAAGGATAGCTTATCTTCCTCAGCAATTTTTCTTGTAGAAAGGTATAAAATCTCATCACAATCAATGACAAAAGCTTGGTAGACATTTTTCTCAATTGTATGATGGTCGTATAGTTCAATTAAAAGACTAGTCATCTTAAGACCTCCTGGACAAAAAAGTCTGAAAGAATAGTGGGCGATCAGAATCGTTTTAAAACTATCACAATTCTGTTTAATTTCATCGACTTCTCCTACTTCTAGTATAGCATAAATTGAGATTTCCCTTTCTTATTAGGGTAACAAATAAGGAATAGAAAACGACTGCTCTCTATCCCTTTTATTCATTTATTTTACTTTTCTAGCCAACATTGTTGCAAAACGTAGTTGGATACGATTTCCGTTTTCATCACGACGGTGGAGATGGCCAGGATTTTCATTGTACTTCACCAATTCCCAGTCCTTGTAGTAATTTGACAACTCACCTTCTTTAAAAGTGAATGGGAAGTTGACTGAGCAAGGATAATCCTCTGTATCCATAGCACACACAATCAAATTGTAGCCTCCAATTGAGGTTTGTTCCTGCATGTTTTGAATAATAGCTGGAATGCGATCTGCTTGTAAAAACATAAGAACAACCGTTGATACGATAAAATCGTAAGTTTGTCCAATGCTAGCTGAATTGATATCGTAGAGACCGACAGGCATTTCTAAATCTTCTTGCTCCACAATGCTTTGCAAGATTTCAAGAGATAGCTCATTTTGATCTACAGCTGTGACATCAAAGCCATGTTGAGCGAGAAAGAGTGCATTTCTTCCTTGACCACATCCTAGGTCTAGTGCCTTACATGGTTTCACGGTCTGTATAGCTTCTAAAACCTCCGAATGAACTGGATTGCTATTGTATTTCTTAGGGAAATAATCCTCTGCTTTACAATAAAATTCCAAGTACCATTCCACATCATCTGTGGCGGTTTCTACTCTGTGCCAGGCTTGAGGTTGTGCCATAGGATTATCAGCACCTGCTTCAAAAAAGTGCTCGGCTATAACTTCCCCGTCTTCAGTCAACTCAATAAACTTAAGAGTCCCTTTTAATACGGTAATCTTGCCCCAGGTTCCGACCTTAGTATTGTGTTTTCTTTGAACAGCTTCTGGCATGGTGTCTTTATTCCAGACAGGCATGCGTTTGTAGGCAACTAGTTTTTCCATATTCTTCACTCTTTCTATCGGTGGTTAACAGCTTTCATAACACGCGCAATATCACGATCTTGTTCACGACGTTTAATTGACTCACGTTTATCGTAATCATGTTTCCCTTTAGCAAGTCCTAAGAGTAACTTAGCATAACCATCTTTAATATAAACTTTAAGAGGAACCAAGGTCATCCCTGTCCCTTTGGTTTCTTGTTCTAATTTCTGGATTTGTTTTTTATGAAGGAGAAGTTTACGACGACGTTCGGGTTCCTGGTTCCAGATGTTGCCCTCTTCATAAGGAGCGATATGGACATTGCTCAACCAAACTTCGCCGTTTTTCACTTGAGCAAACCCATCTTTCAAATTGATACGAGCTGCTCGAACACTCTTGATTTCAGTTCCTGTCAGGACCATTCCTGCTTCTAGCGTATCTACGATTGTATAGTCGTGGTGCGCCTTTTTATTTTGCGCGACGACCTTTCCCTCGCCCTTTGCCATGCTTAGCTCCTTTCTTTGCTACTTCCTTATAAAAAGGTTTCTTGCTTTTTTTCTTCTTGTCTTTTGGAGAATGCTTGCGCTTATCACCTAAGCGACCAGCTTTTTTCTTGTCTTCTTTCTTATCTGAACGAAGCCCTCTATCCTTACGACCAGAGCCTTTCAAACCTTTTTCAATGACATCAAATTCACTTGGAATAAAGGAGAAATCGATCTCACCAGTCATCTTATCCGCTCTTTCGACACGAATACGGATCTGCTGTCCCACTCGGAAGATAATACCTGATTTCTCCCCACGGAGGGTTAAATCGCGTTCATTAAAGTGGTAAAATTCAGGTAGATTGGTAATGTGAATCAATCCCTCAACTGTATTTGGCAATTCAACAAAAAGACCAAATTTAACGATACTTGAAACAACTGCATCATACTCTTCACCAACATACTCTTCCATGTATTCAGCTTTTTTCATGGCTTCGACTTCACGCTCTGCCTCGATGGCACGACGTTCACGGTTGGAAGACTGGGTTGCAATCTCTGGAATCACTTGCTCAAATGCTCTGCTAGGTCCTTGGAACGCCCATAGTCGCGAATCATTCGATGGACTAGAAGGTCAGGATAACGACGAATGGGGCTGGTAAAGTGAGTGTAGTAGTCCGCAGCCAAACCATAGTGACCGTGATTATGCTCCGAATAGCGAGCCTGCTGCATCGAACGCAGAAGCATCATGGACAATACATCCGCATATGGCTCGTCTTTAACAGCACGCATGATATCTTGGAGGGCTTCCTGACTTATCTCACTGGCAGTCCCATAGATTCGTAATCCAAAACTTGAAGCGTAATCAATAAATTTCTGAACTTTTTCAGCTTTAGGTTCCTCATGGATACGATAGATAAAAGGTAAATCAAGCTTGCTAAAGTGCTCGGCAACTGTTTCGTTGGCTATCAACATAAAAGACTCAATCATACGTTCAGCAACACCACGCTGACGAAGAACAATATCAACTGGCTTCCCTTTTTTATCTACTAAAATCTTAGCTTCATTGGTATCAAAATTTAAAGCACCACGCTTGATTCGCATACTTTCCAAAGTCTCATGGAGCTTAGCCATTAACTCGATACTAGGAACGATTTTCTTATAGTCTTGTCTCTTCTCCTCATCACCTGCTAGGATGTCATTGACATCACTATAAGTCATACGAAAACTTGTCTTGATAACAGTCTGAGTAATCGTATAATTACGAACACGACCATTTTTATCAATCTCCATAATAGCAGATTGAGTCAAGCGGTCCACTTGAGGGTTAAGAGAACAGATTCCATTTGAGAGGCGCTCTGGCAGCATTGGAACTACACGGTCTGTCACATAGACAGAGGTCGCACGATTGAGGGCTTCTTTGTCAAGAGCAGAACCCTCTGTTACGTAGTAAGAAACATCTGCGATGTGAACACCTAGTTCGATATTTCCATTCTTCAGTGGTTTGATATGAACAGCATCATCCAAGTCTTTTGCATCAGCTCCATCAATGGTAAAGGTAATTTCATCTCTTAAGTCCAGACGACCTTCCAGATCCTTCTCAGATGGAGCATCAGGGACGTTTTCTGCTTCTTTAAGAACAGCTTCTGGAAACTCAGATACAATGTCCATTGACTCCAAGACCTCGAGGACATCAATCCCTGCATCTGTAGAATGTCCAACAACATCTAGGACACTAGCGACAAAGAAATCGTGTTTCTTACTTGGGTACTTATCGATAAAGACCTTGAGAACTTCTGTACCGTCTAATTGAATTGCTGGCTTTTTAACATAGATTGGTTGACTAATCTTTTGATTTTTTGAACGGATGTAACCTGCATACTTGGGTTTTTCCTCATCAAGAACGATTTGACCAACAACCGTCGTCAAACTGTGTTCTAAAATATCTATAATCTTTGCTTCAGCTGCAGTTCCCTTGTTGCGGTCAGCGACTTTCTTGATGACAACCTCAACGGTATCCCCGTCAATGGCATAGTTAACATCATTTTTCCCTACAAAAAGATCGTCTTCCTCGCCTTCAAGACTAACAAAGCCGAAGCCATTTTTATGGGCATGAAAAGTTCCTTTAAGAGTAATCTCGTGTTTTTTCTTTTGGTCCAAGGTGAGACTACCATCTTCTACAAAGCGGATCTGGTGCTTTCTTTCCATCAGGGAAAGGGTTTTGATTAACTCACGAAAATCCTTGGAACCATCTTTTCCCAGAGCCTTGGCCAAGTCATTTACTGTAACTCTCCCCTTCACTTGTAAATATTCTTTTATTCTATCTTTCATGTTTTCTTTCTAGATTGTTAAATTTTTTTTAGTGTAAAACCTTCTCAAACATCATTTAATACTCAATAAAAATCAAAGAGCAAACTAGAAAGCTAGACGCAGGTTGCTCAAAACACCGTTTTGAGGTTGCAGATGGAAGCTGACGTGGTTTGAAGAGATTTTTGAAGAGTATAAAAATAAAAATAGGCAAAGACCTAGTCCCGCCCATTATTTCTTATCTACTTGATAATACCGTCAATGCTAAGGCAATAGCTAGCCAGAAAAAGACTAAAATCCCTGTCAAACGTTGCATCACGGCTTCAAAGCCACGAGCCTTACTACGTTCAAACAAATCACCTGAGCTGGCATCAAATACATTGCTAGATTGATTTTTTGTTGGTTGCATGAAAATTGCAGCCACAATCACAACAGATAATACTAATAAAATGGTTAATAATAGGTTATACATATCAAACTCCTTAAAATCTTTATTATTTTACCATAAATTCTACTTAGATTCAAGATGTAAAGTCACTTTTCTTTCTTTTGGGCAATACTTTAAGACCTCAATCTTGTCTGGATGGGTTTTGGAGTTCTTACTGGTTAGATAATTGATGCTACCACAAGAGGAGCATTTGAGATTGATTTTTACTCGCACTAGATTTCCTTCACTTTTAATAATGTTCTAAATTGGATAAGATTAAATAAACAACTGAGAGCTACACAGGCAGCTGTTGCATAAAATACTGAATGGTAGCCGAATTGTTCCGCGACTACTGAGCCCGCCAAGGGGCCAATCACTCCTCCTAAATAAAAGAAAACTTGATTAAAGGCAAATACTCTTGAAATACCTGCTTTGGGAGTCATCCTGCTAAGGAGAGCATTGATCCCTGGAACAAGAGCTCCTGTTCCCAAACCAAAGAGAAAGCGATAAATCCCTAATTCTAGAGGTGTAGATGCATTGGCGCACAAAAGATAAATGAGAGCTGAATAAGCTTGCGCTACAATTAATAAACGATGATTACCAACTTTATCTCCCAAACGCCCCAATACACCTGAACTCATCATACTTGATAAGCCCATACTGGAAACTATTAAGCCTGATACAAAGAGGAGATTTTCCTTCTGACCTAAGTCACGGATATAGAGAGCAAGGATGGGACCGACTGATTGTGCAGCAACTTGAATGACAAAACTAGTTGCAAATAAATTAAACAAGAGATATGGATACTTAACAGAAGTAAAGAGCTCTTTGGTAGGGAGTGCTTTTTCTTTCGGCACTGGTTGAAAGTCTTCCTTGATAAAAAAAATAGTTAAGATAGCAGCCAGAAATAAAAAACCACCAACCATCAAGAAAACATTGCGAATCCCAAAGACTTCTGCAATCATTCCACCAACAAAAGGGCCTGTAAGAGTCCCTGCTACGACACCAGATGAAAGAGTTCCTAAAGCATAGCCTGACTTATCCTTGGGAACTTGACTGGCAACCAAAGCTGTCGCATTGGGTACAAATCCAGTGAAAACACCATTTAACAATCGCAAGGCTAAGAGCCAATAAACATTTGGAACAAAAGCTAAACCACCCATTGTAATTGTCATGGCAAGCCCTGCTCGTATCATCATAGGTTTGCGACCATATCTATCTGCCAGAATCCCCCAAAGAGGTGAAACACAGGCTGCAGAAATAGCCGAAACTGAGATAGCTAAACCTGAATAAAAGGTAACTTGACTTGGTTCAACCCCTAATTGCTCAACAAATATTGGCATAAAAGGAACCACCAAAGAGATACAGGCACCTGTCAAGAAAGATCCTAACCAGGCAATACGAAGATTGTCCTTCCAACTAATCTCTTTCAAGAGTATCGCCTCCTTGAAGTAGGCTGGCCACTTGACTCAACAGTTGCTCTCGACTCCCATTATTGTCTAAAATATGACTAGCCAATCTTTTCTTTTCTTCTAAGGACCACTGGGAGGCCAGACGGGCTTGTGCGTCCTCTATAGTCAGATAATCTCTTTTCATTAAGCGATCCAGCTGGGTATCTCGACTTACATAAACTAGCCAAGTTTCATCAAACCAAGAAGCATATTCCTGTTCAAAGAGCAGGGGAATATCCATGAAAAATAGGTCCTCAGTCTGAGCTAACTTATCTCTCACAAAGCCCAACTCTTCACGGATAATTTGTCCCTGGATTTCCTTGGACCATTCTTGCTCTTCTGGTTTTGAAAAAATAAGGCTAGCAAGCAAGGGGCGATTCAGTTCACCATTTTCAAGAAGGATCTTTTCCCCAAAATGCTCCACTAAAATCTGATAAAGTCGGCCACCGGATTTTTGTAGTTGGTGAACAAGAGCATCCGCATCTACCACTTGAAACCCTTTTTGTCTTAGAAAATTTGTGACAGTGGACTTACCTGACGCAATACCACCAGTGATTCCGATTATTTTTCCCATCACTTTCTCCTTTGACATTTTGGACAAAAATGGGTTCCACGACCACCGAGTTGAATTTTTTCGATGATGGCTCCACAGCGAGAACATGCCTCTCCAGTCTTATCATAGACCTGATGAAAGTCTTGCATGGTCCCATCCTCGCCAAAAGCATTGGTATAGGTGCGAATGGTGGAACCACCTTTTTCAACAGCCTGCCCTAAAACATTGATAGTTTCATCATGGACTTTTCTAGCTTCTTGTGCTGTTAAACTATTAGAGGTTCTAGAAGGATGAACTTTTGCTCTCCAGAGAACCTCATCCACATAGATATTACCCAATCCTGCAACGAGTGTCTGGTCCAGCAAATGAGTCTTAATAGGCTTTTTAGATTTTTTCAAGGCTAGTTTAAAACTCCCTAAATTAAAATCCTCCTCAGTCGGTTCCGGACCAAGTTTTTTTGAAATAAAGTATGCTTCTAAAAGCTCAGGAGCAAGCAACTCCATCGTTCCGAACTTACGAACATCCTCGTACACCAAAGTACTACCATCCTCAAAATGAATCAACACATGAGCATGTTTGCGTTCTGGCACTTGGTCTGGGTAATAAAAATACTTGCCTTCCATTCTCAAGTGAGAGATTAAAACTTTGTCGGCTAAATAGAAAAGCAGATACTTGCCACGACGTCCCATTGTTTGAATGACTTGACCAGGCATTTCCTTCTGAAATTCATGCAAATCAGTTTTAATCATCTTGGGGTAATGAATGTCAATGTTTGAAATCTTCTTCCCCAGAATCAATTTTTCCAGACCTCGACGAACTGTTTCTACCTCAGGTAATTCAGGCATAGTTCCTCCTTCTCTAAAAACAAGAAGCAGGCTCCTGCCCACCTCTTCTTAATATTGTTTTTCGTTGTAACCAAAATCCGCAAGATCTAATTTTTTATCGCGCCAGTTTTTCTTGACCTTGACCCAAGTTTCTAGGAAAACCTTGTCCCCTAGCATGAGTTCGATATCACGACGGGCCATGGTCCCAATTTTCTTGAGCATGGCGCCACCTTTACCGATGATAATACCTTTTTGACTATCACGCTCGACCATGATGGTTGCACGGATATGAACCTTGTCTGTCTCTTCGTCACGCTTCATGGAGTCAACTACCACTGCAACTGAGTGAGGAATCTCTTCTCGCGTTAGGTGCAAGACTTTCTCACGAATCATCTCTGATACTAGGAAACGTTCTGGGTGATCGGTAATTTGATCTGACGGGAAATATTGGAAACCTTCTTCTAAGTTTTCGCTCAAAATATCAATCAAACGCGAAACATTATTTCCTTGTAGAGCTGAAATCGGTACAATTTCCTTAAAGTCTATCTGATTACGGAAATCATCGATTTGAGCCAAAAGCTGGTCTGGGTGCACCTTGTCAATCTTGTTGACCACTAGAATCACAGGAACCTTAGCTGCTTTAAGACGTTCGATGATCATATCGTCACCTTTCCCACGTGGTTCATCTGCTGGGACCATGAAGAGAACCGTATCGACTTCACGAAGAGTGCTATAGGCAGACTCAACCATGAAATCTCCAAGGGCAGTCTTAGGCTTATGAATCCCCGGTGTATCGATAAAGACGATTTGTTCCTTATCCGTGGTGTAGATTCCCATAATCTTGTTGCGCGTCGTCTGCGCCTTATCACTCATGATGGCAATCTTTTGCCCCATGACATGATTCAAAAAAGTTGACTTCCCGACGTTGGGACGTCCTAAAATGGCTACGAAGCCTGATTTAAATGTCATAGTTACCTCTATAATGTTTAAAATAGCAAATCCCAAATCCTAGGGATGAAAATGATAAGTCCAGTCACTGCAGCAAATAAAGACACAACAAGAACTGCACCTGCAGCCATGTCTTTAGCCTTCTTTGCAAGCATATCGAAGTGATAATGGCTAGCCAAATCCACTACATTTTCAATAGCAGAATTCAAAATCTCAAAAGCAATTACTAAAAAAATGCTTAATAGGAGAAAGAGCCATTCAATTCTGGAAACTTGAAAAACAATGCCTGCAAGTAGAACTAAGAGAGAAGTCACTGCATGCTTCCTCATATTACGCTCTTCTTTTATGGCAGTAAGAATACCTGTCAGGGCAAAATCTAAACTTGAGAGCAAGTCACGATTCTTCCATTTTCGTTTATTGTCTTGTGAGTCCATAGGCTGTTAAAATTTCTTCTTGTAAACCGAACATCTCCGCTTCTTCTTCCGGAGTGTAGTGATCATAACCGTTTATGTGTAAAAAACCGTGCACAGCTAAAAAGCCCATTTCACGTTCGAAACTATGACCGTACTCTTCAGCTTGCTCATGCGCTTTGTCAATTGAAATGAATAACTCGCCGATATAAGAATCAAATTCTGACATCATTTCTGCTAAGTCAGGATCTTCTGCCAAATCCTCTTCGTCAAAGGTAATCTCTAATTCAGGTTTGTATTCAAGGCTAATAACATCTGTTGGACGGTCAGTAGCACGAAACTCTAAATTGAGTTCATGACTTCGTTCATTGGTCACAAAAGTGACTGCCATCTCCTTGTCTTCTTTTCCAATTTTTTTAGCAGCAAATTCCAAAATTTCTTGAGTTTGTTGTAGAATTTCGTTTGAAACCTGACCAGTTTCATCTACCATTTCAATATACATGTGCTTCTCGATTCTCTTTACTTGGCTTTATTATACCATATTTCTATGATTTTATTCTACCTTTTTGATATAATACTATGGAATACATTCATAAGGAGAGAACCATGTCATTTGATGGATTTTTTTTACACCACATGGTTGAAGAATTGCGAGCTGAACTACTAAACGGTCGCATTCAAAAAATTAATCAACCTTTTGATCAAGAATTGGTCTTACAAATCCGTAGCAATCGCCAAAGTCATCGTCTGCTCCTTTCTGCTCATCCTGTTTTTGGACGCATCCAGTTGACAGAAACGACCTTCGAAAACCCTGCTCAACCTTCTACCTTTATCATGGTTTTAAGGAAATATTTACAGGGCGCTGTTATCGAGTCTATCGAGCAGATTGAAAACGATCGAATCGTTGAAATCACTGTTTCTAACAAGAATGAGATTGGAGACGATATTCAAGCCACCCTCATCATTGAGATTATGGGTAAACATAGTAATATCCTCCTCGTAGATAAGTCTAGCAACAAAATTCTTGAGGTAATTAAACATATCGGTTTCTCTCAAAATAGTTACCGTACACTCCTACCTGGTGCAACTTACATAGCCCCACCAAGTACAGAGGCCCTCAATCCTTTTACCATTAAGGATGAAAAACTTTTTGAAATCCTACAAACACAGGAATTGACAGCTAAAAACCTTCAGAGCCTCTTTCAAGGTTTAGGCCGTGATACAGCTACGAAATTGGAGAAATTACTCCATGATGATAAACTAAATACCTTCCGTAACTTTTTTAAACAAGAAACTAAACCTTGCTTAACTGATAAGTCTTTTTCTTGTGTCCCTTTTTCTAATACCATTGATGATCATTTTTCAAGCCTTTATCAACTACTTGATGTTTTTTACAAAGATAAGGCAGAACGTGATCGTGTCAAGCAACAGGCTAGCGAACTCATTCGTCGTGTTGAAAATGAACTACAAAAAAATCGTCAAAAGCTTAAGAAGCAAGAAAAAGAACTTCAGGCTACTGAAAACGCTGAGGAATTTCGCCAAAAAGGTGAGTTACTAACGACTTTCCTTCATCAAGTTCCAAATGACCAAGACCAAGTCGTCTTAGATAACTACTACACCAATCAGCCTATCACGATTCCTCTCGATAAAGCTTTAACACCAAATCAAAATGCTCAAAAATACTTCAAACGTTATCAGAAGTTAAAAGAGGCTGTCAAATACCTGACTGATCTAATTGAAGAAACCAAGGCTACCATTCTTTATCTGGAAAGTGTAGAGACCGTTCTTAGCCAAGCTGGACTAGATGAAATTGCTGAAATTCGTGAAGAATTAATTCAAACAGGCTTATTAGAAGACGCCAACGCGAAAAAATTCAAAAGCGTAAAAAGCCAGAGAAATATCTGGCTAGCGATGGTAAAACCATTATTCTCGTTGGACGAAATAATCTTCAAAACGAAGAATTAACCTTTAAAATTGCAAGGAAAGAAGAACTTTGGTTCCACGCTAAGAATATCCCAGGAAGCCACGTGGTCATCTCAGGAAACCTAAATCCTTCTGACGAAGTCAAGACGGATGCTGCAGAACTTGCAGCCTACTATTCGAAAGGACGTCTTTCTAATCTCGTTCAAGTAGATATGATTGAGGTTAAAAAACTCAATAAACCGACTGGTGGAAAACCTGGTTTTGTTACCTATACCGGTCAAAAAACTCTTCGTGTTACACCCGATTCCGAGAAAATTGAATCCATGAAGTTGTAATATCAGCCTTATTTTAAAAATATTATTACTTCACTTTTACACAAAAAATAGGAGGGGAGCTCAATGCTACGGCATATCAAATCTATTTTAACCATTATATTCGGAGCTGCCATTTATGCCTTCGGACTCACGTATTTCGTTGTGCCCCACCACTTATTCGAGGGGGGGAGCAACTGGGATCACCTTGATTACCTATTATCTCTTTAACATTCCCATCTCTTTGATGAACCTGTTAATCAATATCCCGCTCTTCCTACTAGCTTGGAGAATATTTGGGTTAAGATCACTTTATTCCAGTCTACTTGGAACCATTGCCGTCTCCGTCTGGTTAGCTATCTTTGAGAAGATTCCTCTTCAGTTTAACCTTGAAGGTGATTTGGTTGTTGTCGCTCTAGTAGCTGGTGTCCTCCTAGGTGTTGGACTCGGAGTTGTTTTCAACGCGGGTGGAACAACTGGTGGCACTGATATCGTCGCTCGTATCCTTAATAAATACACCAATATCTCTGTTGGAAAAATTGCTTTTTTTGGACTTGATTTTTCTGATTCTAATGTTGATTTTAATCATTTTCCAGGACCTACGTCTTGTAACCTATACTCTCTTATTTGACTTCATCGTTTCAAGAGTTATTGATTTAATCGGTGAGGGTGGATATGCTGGAAAAGGATTTATGATTATCACTCAAAAACCGATGGAATTAGCTGATAAAATTAATGAAGAACTCGGTCGTGGTGTTACCTTTATCTCAGGACAAGGTTACTATAGCCAAAAGGACTTAAAAATTATTTACTGTATTGTCGCAAGAAATGAAATCGTGAAGATGAAAGAAATGATTCATACCGTGGATCCGATGGCCTTTATTACCATCACTGAAGCACACGAAATTTTAGGAGAAGGGTTTACTTTCCCAGCAAGAGACGAGGTTTCTTAACCTTAAAATAAAAAAGTAACTTCAATAATTGAAGTTACTTTTTTTATTGACATATCATCAATTATTTTTCTGCTGTAAGTGCAGCCATTGTGATGTAGTTGTATGGTTTATTGAAGTGTGGCAAGAAGAATAGGTCTGTCAAGGCCAATTTATCAATTGTAACGTGTTCTTGAATTGCAAGTGAGAACATGTGAATTCCCATGCTAATTGCTGAATCACGAGATACCATTTGAGCACCAAGGATTTCACGGCTATCTTTATCAAAGACGATCTTTATAGCTACTTCATAGTTGTCATGCTTCATAAATTCTGGTTTTTGAAGGTCGTTAAATCCAGTTTCAGTTGCGTTGTAACCTGCAGCTTTTGCTTTTTCAAGTGTCAAACCAGTTGAAACCATGTGAAGACCATAGATTGAGATACCATTTGATCCTTGAACACCGATTCCTTCAAGCTCATGTCCACAAGCATTGTAAGCACCTACGATACCAGTACGAACAGCGTTTGATGCAAGAGCGATGTAGCTAGTGTCTTTACGAGCGTTGTCATAAACAGTCGCACAGTCACCAACAGCATATACACCTGGGATAGATGTTTCTTGTTTCTTGTCAACAAGGAAAGCACCGTTACGGAAGAGTTCAATCTTACCATCAGCAAGTGCAGTGTTTGGGCGGAAACCAACTGCAAGAACAACCATATCCACATCAAATGTTTCTTTGTCAGTGATCAAGCGTTCAACTTTTCCTTCACCTTCGATAGCTTTAACAGTTTGACCAAGTGCCAAACGGATGTTGTGGTCTTCCAAGTTTTTAGCCATCAGTTGTGTGAAGTCTTTGTCATAGTATCCGTTCAATACAGTGTCAACGATATCAACAAGTACAACTTCTTTTCCAAGACGTTCGAAAGCTTCAGCAAGCTCAACACCGATGTAACCACCACCTACAACAGCGATACGCTCAAGGTGTTTGCTCTTGTCAGCAAGTTTGTTGATAACTTCTTCTGCGTTTTGGTACAATTTAACGAATTGTACGTTTTCAAGAGTTGCTTTGAACTCACGGTTACCTTTAACGATTTCAACGCCTTCGATCGGTGGCAAGATTGGAGTTGAACCAGTCGCAAAGATCAATTTTTCGTATGATTCTTTGTGTTCTTTTCCATCAACTTCAGCAGTTACAACTTTATTATCATAGTCAATTGAAAGAACTGGTGAGTTCATATAAACTTTAGCACCTTTTGCTTCCAATTTTTCTTTATCTGAGTAGAACAATCCTTCAGCGCCGTCGATTTGTTCACCAATCCAAAGAGCCATTCCACATCCAAGGAATGAAATGTTTGAGTTTTGGTCAAATACAACGATTTCGTTTTCGTTTCCAAAGTTGTCCAACATAGTGTTGATACATGCAGTTCCAGCGTGGTTAGCACCCACGACTACGATTTTACTCATAAGATAAATCCTACCTTTATTTTTTTATTTACCTCTCAAGTATACCATTATCTGTGAACGTTTTCAAGACTTTTGACCGGTTTGATGTTATTTAAGAAAGTTTTTGAAAGATATATCAATTTGTTTTCAAAGAGTCCTCATTGATTTGGAGCTGTTTTTAATTTTTTAAGCATATTTCTTGACTTTTTGTAAAAAATGATTTGTGAAAACGCTGACTTTATGATATTCTATTTATATGGAAATAAATTATAAATTTTAAATTTCTTATTCATTCAAGATTTGTAGCTATTTCCGAGTGATTTGAAAGGAGTTGATTCTTTGCCTCTTAGTTCATCATCTGAGCGATTAATGGGAACTACGATTACTATTTCCTTAGTACATGAACAAGCCGATAATCTTCTCCGTCAAGCTTTTGATTTGCTCAAGGAACTTGAATTCCGCTTCAATGCTAACAGTACTGAATCTGAATTAATGGAAATTAACTATCAGGCAGGTATTGCCCCAGTTAAAGTTCACCCTGATTTGTTTGAGCTGATTTCATTAGGTCTAGAACACAGTCTAGCTCCTAAAAGTCATCTCAATATTAGTATAGGGCCTTTGGTTCAAACCTGGCGTATTGGTTTTTCCGATGCAAAGGTTGCAAGCCCTGAAGAAATTGCTTCAGCCTTACCACTAATAGACCCTCATTTTATTAAACTCGATTCAGTCAATTCTACAGTTTTCCTAGAAAAAAAGGGAATGAAAATTGACTTAGGGTGTTTAGCAAAGGGGTACAGTGCAGATAAGGTTGCAGCTTTCTTAAAAGAAAACGGCGTCACTTCTGCTCTTATCAATCTTGGAGGAAACATCCTCACAATTGGGAACAACCAATCAAAAGATGGACGTCCGTGGCAAATCGGCATTCAAGATCCAAATAATCCACGCGGTAATCACCTGATGACCTTGTCTATTACTGGAAATCAGTGGTTACATCTGGGATTTATGAACGGCATCTTGAAATCAATGGCAAGGATTATCATCACATTTTCGATAGTGAAACAGGCTATCCTATTGAAACGGATTTAGCTAGTTTAACCATTATATCTGAACGCTCTGTCGATGGCGAGATATGGACCACACGATTATTTGGCGAACGTAGCGCCTCTATTATGTGGCAAGTCGAAAATATTGATGGTATCGAAGCCATCCTCATTGACAAAGATGGACGCCTAGCTTGTTCATCTGGTATCCAACGATAAATAATTAATAATGCAAAAAGAGAAAGGAAAGCCCATGCTTAAACTTATTGCTATTGTAGGAACTAACTCAAAACGTTCCACAAACCGCCAACTGCTTCAATATATGCAGAAACACTTTGCTGATAAAGCAGAAATCGAATTGGTAGAAATTAAAGATCTACCTGTATTTAACAAACCAGCTGACAAACAAATCCCAGCTGAAGCTACGGAAATCGCTGCTAAAATCGAAGCTGCTGATGGAGTTATTATCGGTACTCCAGAATACGACCACTCAATCCCAGCTGTTCTTATGAGCGCTCTTGCTTGGATTTCATATGGTGTATTCCCGCTTTTGAACAAACCTATCATGATTACAGGTGCTTCATATGGTACACTCGGTTCATCACGTGCTCAATTGCAACTTCGTCAAATTTTTGAATGCTCCTGAAATCAAAGCAAATGTTCTCCCAGATGAATTCTTGCTTTCACATTCTCTTCAAGCATTTGATCAAAATGGTGACTTGGTAGATCTTGATGTCATCAAGAAATTGGATGCCATCTTTGATGACTTCCGTATCTTTGTTAAAGTTACTGAGAAATTGCGTAACGCACAAGAGCTTCTTCGCAAAGATGCTGAAGATTTTGATTGGGAAAATTTGTAAGATAGGAGATCGAAAGAATGAAATTTGTTGGACTTGTTGGATCAAACTACGATCAATCATATAACCGCAAACTCTTGGAATTCATCCGCCGTCAGTTTAAATTTAAATTTGAACTAGAAGTTTTGGAAATCGATGAAGTTCCAATGTTTAACCAAGACGAAAAATGGGACGAAAGCTTCCAGTTGCGCCTTCTTTACAACAAAATTACTCGAGCTGATGGTGTGATTATTGCTACTCCAGAGCACAACCACACTATTTCTGCTTCACTTAAGTCAGTCCTTGAATGGCTTTCATACGAAGTTCATCCATTTGAAAACAAACCAGTCATGATTGTGGGTGCTTCATACTATGACCAAGGAACTTCACGTGCTCAAGTTCACCTTCGTAAGATTCTTGACGCACCAGGAGTAAATGCCTACACATTACCAGGTAATGAATTCCTTCTTGGAAAAGCTAAAGAAGCTTTTGACGCAAATGGAAACATTATTAACGAAGGAACTGTTAAATTCCTTGAGTCTTGCTTAGATAACTTTGTCAAATACGTAGGAGTCGTTTCTAAATTGAAAAAACCAAAACCAATTGAACCAGAAGATTTGGATTGTGGAAAACCAATTGCCACAACTATTAAAGAAGTTGACCCTGATGATCCAGAATGGGTTGAAAAAGTTGCAGAAATTACAGGTGCTGTTTCAGGTGATACATACGTTAAACTTGACCATGGTATCTTGACAGTTAACCAGATTGATATGTTCTTGAAAGCTATGCCTTTTGAACTAACATACGCTGACGATAACAACCAATTCCTTTACTACAACAATGCTCACCAGGATCCTGATACAATGTTTGCAAAACGTGTCCCATCTCAATCTGGTAGCCGTATGTCAACAGTTCACGGATCACTTCCACCTGCACGTATGAAAAACGTTGAGTGGGTTATTGGTACGCTTCGCAATGGCAACCAAGAATACGTACGTACAATTGTTCCTGGCTCACCTGCAGGTGTTATCAATACTCACAACTACCAAGCTATGTACTATCCTGATGGATCATATGCTGGTATCAATGAAATTGTCTTTAACTTCCAACCATGGCTTGACTGGTACTTGAAAGAAACTGGTCAACGTTTGGTAGGCGGTAGCGGACCTTTTGCTCCTGCTGCTGGAGGTCACGGAGATGCCGATGCTACTTCTGCCGCTTCTGACTCAGCCGATGGTGGCCACGGAGCTGCTGATGCTACTTCTGGTGCAAGTAACTAATAACTAACAAAAAGGAACCCAAAATGGTTCCTTTTTTATAATAGAATTCTCGGTTCGCACACACAAACCGAGAATTTTTTTATTTATGAATTCGGATCATCAAGACTACGGCCGTGTAAGCCTTTTTCTCGTTGCACTTGACGAAGTTTTTCAGGAGTCACATCATTACCATCTTCATCTACGATTTTGATTCCTTCAATGTGGTGACGTACTGAACGACGATAGCCTTCGATATATTCTTCACGAAGTTTGGCTTGTTCTACTTTTTCTTCCGCAGTCAAGCCTTCTGTTTTTTTCTTTTTAGCAAGTTCATTAATACGAGCGATTTTTTCTGGTGTCATATTTGGATTTCCAATCTACTTTTCAATTACTATTTTGTATTTAGAAGGTTAAAAGCAGCCACTGTTTTTGCTTTATTGACAAGTTCAGTTAGAATAGCCAAACGATTATTCTTAACATCAATATCCTCTGCCATAACCATGGTATTGTCAAAGAATGCATCAATAACTGGACTAAGAGCAAATAGTTGTGATAACTTATCACTAGCTGAACCTTTCAATTCTAAGCTTTCTACAGCTTGAGCTAGTTCTTTTTCCTGCTCATTTTCAAAGAGACTTGCATCAACTTTGACTGAACCTTCTGCCTTTTCTGCTAGGTTAAAGGCGCGAGATAATGACTCAACTGATGATTTGTAATCTTCAGTTTTCGCAGCTTCTGAAAGAGCTTCTGCTGCTTCAATCATATCAGAGACAACAAAGTTTGAACTTGCTAGAACTGCTTCTTTAATATCTTTTGCAGTAGAACCCATCATCTTATCAACACGAGCTTTGATAAAGTTAAGCACTTCTTCTTGGTTATCGTAAGTTAAACTATCAAACGATAAAGCATAAAGACTCGCAATCAACTCGTCCATTGGAATATTCCATCCAAAGTCTTCTAAGATTCGAACAATCCCTTGTGTTGCACGACGAAGGGCATAAGGGTCGTTTGAACCAGATGGAATCAAACCAACAGAGAAGAAAGATAAGAGAGTATCTAATTTATCGGCTAGTGCAAGTATTGCTCCAACTTTAGATTCAGGAAGAGCACCGTCTGCTGAATCAGGAAGGTAGTGCTCTCGAATAGCTTGTGCCACTGTAGCATTTTCACCTGCAAGAAGCGCATACTTCTCACCCATGATCCCTTGAAGCTCATCAAATTCACCAACCATACCGGTTAAGAGGTCAAATTTATAAATGGCTGCAGCACGAGCAAGATCAATAGATTCATCAACTGATAGACCAGCTTTTTCTGCTAGCAGGATAGCAATTTGCCCTGTACGAATCATGTGTTCACGAAGTGAACCAATCTTTTCATGGAAGGTAACGTGTGAAAGTTTAGCAACTAAATCTTCAATCTTGAGTTTTTGGTCTTCACGCCAGAAGAATTCTCCATCTTCCAAGCGGGCAACCAAAACTTTCTCATTTCCTCGAATGACATTTTCCAAGTGTTCAGCATTTCCGTTACGAACTGAAATGAAGTTTGGTTTTAGATTTCCTTCAAGATCACGGACAACAAAATAACGTTGATGAGTTTCCATTGAAGTAACCAAAACTTCTTCTGGGACTTCTAGGTATTTAGGATCAAAATTACCCATAAAAGCGGTTGGATATTCGACCAGATTCAAGACTTCATTCAAGAGTCCTTCATCAATTTGTACCTGAACACCTTCTGATGCTTCAATAGCCTTGATTTGTTCACGAATCATATTTTCACGTTCAATGCTATCAGCAATGACATAGACTTTGCGTAAGTCTTCTTCGTAACTATCAGCATGACGAATTTCAACTTCATGTCCAAGGAAGCGGTGTCCGCGACTGACTCTGCCTGAATGAATATCTAAAAAATCTAGTTCAAGAGCTTCATCATCCAAAAGCACTGTCAAAGTGTGGACTGGACGGATGTATTCAAAGGTATTGTTTGCCCAACGCATGCTAACAGGGAAACTTAAGCTAGCCAAGACTTCTGGAATTCCAGTCAGAACTTCTTCCGCTGTTTTTCCAGCTTCATGCTTAGTTACATAGACGTATTCTTCACCTTTGATTTCACGGAATTCAATGTCATCTACAGTCAAGCCTTTTCCACGGACAAAACCTTGTGCTGCTTTAGAAAAGTTTCCTTCTGCATCCAAAGCAATTTTCTTAGAAGGTCCTTTAAAATCTTCAGTCAAATCTGTTTGTTGGTCTGCTAAACCAAGTACACGAACAGCTAAACGACGTGGGGTTGAAAATGTTTGAATTCCTTCATATGAAAGGCGGTTGTCATCCAAGAAGGCTGCCATTTTTTCGCCGAGTTGTTTTTCACTTGGTGTGACAACGTAGGCTGGTAACTCTTCGAGTCCTAGTTCTACTAATAAGTTTTTTGTCATGTTTTTTCCTTTACACAATCAATTAATTTTCTTCAACAAGACCTTTAGTAGTGGGGGACGCAAGCAAACCTTCGGTCTCATTGCTAACTGTCAAGCCTTAAGTCTCGTCAGTTCCCCAGTCGGATAAGAAACTTCTTATCCGACTTTCACTACAGCGGTCTTGTTTTATTTAGTGACCTACGGTCGACTTTCAGTCATTTATTCCCGTAATTCTGTCTATTCTTCCTCTTCTGCTAGGAGTTTGGCGCGTGTTGCTTCGTCTAGCAGTGGGTATCCGAGTTTTTTGCGTTCTGCGACGAAAGTTTTAGCTACGACACGGGCCAAGTTTCGAATACGGGCAATGTAGCCGGCACGTTCTGTAACTGATACCGCTCCACGAGCATCAAGCAAGTTGAAGGTATGTGAACATTTCAAAACGTAGTCATAGGCTGGGTGTACAAGACCCAATTCCAAAGCACGTCCAGCTTCTTTTTCAAACTTTTCAAAGTTTTCAAGAAGCATGTCTTGATCAGAAACTTCAAAGCTGTATTTTGAGTGCTCGTATTCTGGCTGAAGGAAGATTTCTCCATATTTAACTCCTGGAGCCCATTCGATATCATAAACAGAATCTACTTCCTGGATGTAGGAGGCCAAACGTTCCAAACCGTAAGTGACCTCGGCGGTAACAGGACCTGTTGCTAAACCACCGACTTGTTGGAAGTAAGTGAACTGAGTGATTTCCATACCATCAAGCCACACTTCCCATCCAAGCCCAGCTGAACCAGTTGATGGGTTTTCCCAGTTATCTTCAACGAAACGGATATCGTGTTCCAATGGATTGATACCCAATTTTTCCAAAGACTCAAGGTAGAGCTCTTGGATATTTGATGGAGATGGTTTCATGACCACTTGAAATTGATGGTGTTGGTAGAGACGGTTTGGGTTTTCTCCATAACGACCATCTGCTGGACGACGTGATGGCTCTACATAGGCTGCGTTCCATGGTTCAGGACCGATAGCACGAAGGAAAGTATAAGGACTCATGGTTCCCGCACCTTTTTCGTTATCATAAGCCTGCATGAGCATACAACCCTGGTCATTCCAGTATTGTTGCAAAGTAAGGATGATTTCCTGGAAAGTCAATTTTTTAGACATTGTTTTCTCCTTTTTCTATAATTTCTTGCGACACGAGTCTGCCTCGTCGATTATACGAGGCAAGACGAGTTAGTACTGCGTCTAGCTCAGGCACCTTAGTGCTGAGCGTGGGGCAGTCCGATTGTAAGGAGGTATCTGCCACTCACGCAGTGAAAGGTTAGTTTATTGGACATATTTTACTCCTTTATATTTTTTTGCGCTCAACTCAGAAAACAAAAAAACCGTGTCTTTGCTCCTAAGTCAAGTGACCTAGGGGCGTCAAAAACGCGGTTCCACCCTAATTTATTACTTCATTATTTTTATTAAAATACCAAAAGCGCCACACTTATCTCTCAATCACCTGACTCTCACTATCTCAGGCTCGCTTAGGATTTACCAATAAGATATTCTTTCTTGCGTCTATTATATCAAAAAGTAATTAAGAAGTAAAATTTTTTATAAGGAATCTTTACTAAAACATTTAAAATTGCACAAGGTATTGTTTAAGAAATATGCTAAAAACCTCAATCAAAACGATCGAGGTTTTTTTGAAGCTTCATCTTCTATCAAAACTTCTTCTTCCATAGCATTTTTTATTTTTTTGCCCAAAGATAACAACGTTTCTACATCAGAGGGTTTGCTTGTCCCGAGAGGATTCCAAGTAGAAGATGATAAATTTTCATATTCCTTAGACCGAACTCGAAATTTAATGTTATCCCCCTTGGTGCCTATGTCTACATTTAAGGCTCTCGCCCCCAGTTTAGGCTCCTTATTTTTTATCCTACAGAAAATAACTTCTCCTGATACAATCTCCTTTCCATCACACCAAATCCTAATATTTCTTCCAGATAATTCTACGACAAAATTCTTCACTAGACTACCTTGTATTTTTTTAATTAAAAGAAAACTAATACCAAAAAATACTAATACTATCGTATAAAGAAAAAGAGGTTGTGATTTAAAAAAATCATTCAGTTTTAAATAGAATATAGCCAACTGTATTCCCAATACAGGAAGCATGAGGAACATGGGAAAAAGGATACCAATTATTATATCTGATTTTGCTGTTGTCGCTGTAAATTCATATCTTTCCATCAATATCACCTTTATAACATTTCCTTTTTATAGGACATTAATCCCATACTAAGACGGATGCATCAGGGAGTTCAATCTCCCTTTTCCCTAGCAAAGATAAATTTTGAACTATTCTAAGGATATTGTACCACTATTCTGCAAAAAATACCTTAGCAAACATAATCTCCTTCCACAGATACATCATCGCTTTATCGAGTGTTGGAGTTTGATTGACATGGTTCTCTAATCAAACTCCAGAACTTTATGATGAAAATCTTATGGAACAACTGGAGACACTTTATAAATTTTCTCTTTTCAATTATAAAGAAAACCGCTACTCCTAAGAATAGCGGTTTAATCATGTTTTTAAGCTACAAATGTAGTCGCTCTATTATTTAAGAGTAACTGAAGCTCCAGCTTCTAAGCTGCCTTTGGAGATACTCCCCTCTTCAGCAATAGTAATAAAATAACGAAGCACTCTTAACTCCATGCCATCCTCCTAATTTTTCCTCATAAGATTTAAACGGTTGATTCTTCTCAGGATATCGGTCTGGTGTAATGGCGAGTCCCATTTGCTCTTTTTTTCGTGATATAACTCTTTCATAAGCGACCACATCATCAACACTAGTACTATGGAAAATGGAAAAAGCGACAATAATGAGCGTGTTTTGTAAAGCTGTCAATCCACCAGAAAACATGAGTGCAATAGCAATCAAGGCCAGCATGACACCCCAAATCACCTTATTACGATTACTTGGATTTAGATTGCCATCTTCAGACAACATGGCCAAAACATAGGTGGCAGAATCCGCCGAGGTCACAAAGAAGGTTAAAACTAAAGTAATTGCCAGGAGTGAAAGGACACTTCCCAGAGGATATTCATTAAAAGAGGCAAAAAGAATTTCTTCTGTGGCAAAACGTATCAAATCAACCCCCGAATCTTGTAGTGAAGTAGATAAGGTACCAAAAGCAGAAAACCAGATAAAACTAAGGACTGTTGGTGCCAAAAGCACTACTGTCAAAAATTCGCGAATAGTCCGACCTTTTGAGATACGGGCAATAAAGACGCCCACAAAAGGTGACCAGGAAATCCACCATGCCCAGTAAAAAATGGTCCATTGGTTAATCCAAGCCCGCTTGGTCTCATCAAAAGCCGCCGCCCGAAAACTCATACGGAAGAAGTTTTGAAAATAAAGGCCGATAGAGTCTGTCATGGTGTCAAATATCTTAACCGTTGGCCCCAAAACTATGACTCCAGCAAGCAAGACAACAGCTAAAATCAAGTTTGTATTAGATAGGATTTTAACACCCTTTCCTAAACCTGATAAGGCAGAAATAAGAAAAAGAATTGTCGCAATGATGATAATGATGACTTGCACAAGACTATTATTAGGAATACCAAAGACATAGGAGAGACCACCATTGATTTGTGAGGCACCAAAGCCGAGCGTTGTCGCTACTCCAATCACTGTCGCAATAATGGTGATGGTATCGATAATGGTTGCTATTGGTCCGTCCGCATATTTTCCAAAAAGAGGCTTAAAGACGACTGAGAGCTGATATTTCTCCCGTTTACGAAAGCCAAAATAAGCCAAAGACAATCCCACCAGGGCATAGACCGCCCAAGCATGAAATCCCCAGTGAAAAAAAGTAAAACGAAAAGCATCTGCGAGAGCATCCGCACTGCCTATTTCTGCATTGGGCGTCGAGATAGCAAAGTGACTCAAAGGCTCTGCTGCCCCATAAAAGACCAGACCAATCCCCATTCCAGCAGAAAACATCATGGCAATCCATGACGTCGTCGAATGCTCTGGCCGACTCGTGGGATTACCCAAACGAATCTGCCCTATCGGACTTACAATTAAAAAGACACAAAAAACTAAAATCCCCGTAACCAATAACAAGTAAAACCAGCCAACACTAGTTGTTAAGAGATTTTTTAAGTAAGAACTAATATTTTGAAACTGCTGGGGAACAAAGAGCCCTAACAAGACTAAAATAAATATGATAACGAGTGAAAGCTGAAAAACTTTTGTTATTTTAGAATGCTTCACCATTTTACCTCCTTATGTGTTCTTAGTTATAGAAAGTTTTTGAGAAAACTTAAAATTCTATATGGTTTCATTGTAACACAATTGTTTAATTTATACATATAACAACCGAATACATCCAACATATTCGCACCGTATTCTTCAAATATTTGACTAATCTTTTGAGAAAGAGATCCCTTTTTCTTTTGCAATATTCTTGATTTTAGCTTTGAAACTATTAGCATTTGAAAATTTCACGACAAGACCTCCACATATGATTGTAGTTTTTCGGTTACTTTAAATAGTTGTGCATAGTGATACAACTTGGCATAATCAACAGCTCCTTTTTTAAAGTAAGCTTGAAAAGCTGGAGCAATAACTTGAATATCGACATGATAAGCTGTTCTCAAACACTCCACTAATGTTCGTTCCATATCATATACTGAGATAAACTGTCCAGCCTGTCGCCCCAGTCTAATAATACCGATTTCATGATACTTTCTAGCGACAATTGGCTTGACACCAGCTTCTTTCATTGGCCTCGTATTTGTCCCGAAAGGAAAAGTCATCACAGGCTCAAATGGAATAGTAAGGGACAGACCATGTAACCAAAGTGCTATTTCTAAGGAATAAATTCCTTTTGGAAAACGGTACTGTAAACTAAAATAGTCATCGATATAGGTATCTGGCAGATGATAGATACCTCTTTCAATTGATTCCACTTTCCCTTTTGAGACTAATTGATTCAGTTGTTGATAAGAAAAGTTAAGCTCTTCCATATCACGAAAAGTTATTACTCCATGATTATTTTTAATATAATTATAAACGGGTTTCTCTAACAAATCCATATCACCACCTCCAAAACAATATGCTAACAAATCAAGTCATTGTTAGCATATCCTTTTTTATTTCGTCGTATACGCAAAACTCAAGTTACTATCCACTCCAGATAATTTACGGAAGGTATAGTTTGGATTGCCATTGTAATTGGTTTCGGAGATAAGGAATGAGCCATTTGGGTAGAGTTTTTCGACGAAAGCCACATGTCCGTATTCTGCTGGTGTGCCATGTCCTCCTCCCGCAAAGGAAATAATAGCTCCTGCTTGTGGACTTGTCCCTGTCTCCCCACCGAGACTTGCGGCTGTTCGTACCCAATCTTGGCCATTGCCCATGGTACTGATAATTGGAATCTTCTCACCGTTTTTTCCTTTGAGTTTTAGATCCAGTTGGTTAATACGGGCTGCGACTCCCCAAGTACATTGGCCGTAAGCGTAACCCATACCATCACCACCTCCTGGAATAGAGTTTTCAAAAAGGTCTCCTCGTACAGCTTCAAGTGCTTTTAGAACACTTTGTGCTGTCCCGCCGTTGGGTTGGCTATAGCCTTTTTCAATTTGGTAATACCACTCACTGGCTCGTGTCTGACGTTCAAGTAGTTTATCACCACTATTTCCTTCCCAGTAAATGAGAAAGAGTTGGGCGATATTTTGCAAGATTGGTACTAGACTCATATTCCAAGAGCTAACTGTTGAGGTTTGTTCGGCGAAGTCTGGGATTTCTCCGACATTAGCAAACTCATCCAGATAGCTTCTAACATGGATAGGCAGTTGCCCTTTAAAGTCCACATCAGCCTGTCTGGTCAAAGTGGAGAAAACCATAGAGAAAAAAAACAGATAGAAAACGAAAGGTAGTATCATTACCTGGAATAACAAGATAGACCATGGTCTTTTAAGTGCCCCACGTTTTCAAGTCCATAGAGTCTTTTTGCGTCAAATCAATCACCGATTGGATATTAAAAAGGGTAAACTTCGCTGTTGTGACCGCAATTACCAAATCCAACGTCTTATCCTTATAGTATTGAAAATCTACCCAGTTTCTCATGGTAAAGTTCTCGTGACCGTTTTTTAACGTAATCTTCAAACAAGGCTTTTTGGAGTTAATAATAACGCTCTGATATCTGATATTGATTAGCGGTAATACGTTTCATGATTATCCCTCCAAGACTAAAATTCCAACATTTCCAAATTCATCAAATCGGATAAAACCTGGTTGTTCCATTTCATTTACCAGTTGAGTTGCTTTTAGATTATTAACTCCCATGATGGTTATGATATGGCTCTTCACGATTTGACGTGATGACTGTTCTTCCTTTTGCATAATTACCTCCGAAACGCAAAAAAGGGGTAGACAAACTAGTGTCTACCCCCGAAAGTTTATTAAAACAAAAATCCTGCCAAAGAATTTTTGGCAGGAAACCAAATCAATTTATCAGTTTCTATCAATCGCTTATCGCTCTCAAAGACTGGTAAATAGGGATTCCACAATCTAATTATGATGTGACTCTTATTTAAGAGTTGTTGATGTCATGGATAAAATTTACAAATAGTTTGTCCCTTTTTGCCCCTTCTAGAACAAAAAGAAAAACCGCTACTCCTAAGAATAGCGGTTTAATCATGTTTTTAAGCTACTAATGTAGTTGCTCTATTATTTAAGAGTAACTGAAGCTCCAGCTTCTTCCAATTTAGCTTTGATTTCTTCAGCTTCTGCAGTTGCAACGCCTTCTTTAACAAGTGCTGGTGCACCATCAACAAGTTCTTTAGCTTCTTTAAGTCCAAGACCAGTGATTTCACGTACAACTTTGATAACGCCAACTTTTTTGTCACCAGCAGCTGTCAATTCAACGTCAAATGAGTCTTTAGCAGCACCAGCGTCAGCAGCACCAGCTGCAGCAACAGCTACAGGAGCAGCTGCAGTTACACCAAATTCTTCTTCGATAGCTTTTACAAGGTCGTTCAATTCAAGGATTGAAGCTTCTTTAATTTCAGCAATAATGTTTTCAATGTTCAATGCCATTGTTATTTCCTCCAAAATAAGTTTAAATTTTAATTTATATTTTTTTGTAGCTAGGCTACGCTGCGTAGCTTATGATTAAGCTGCGTCTTCTTTGTTGTCTGCAACCGCTTTGACTGCAAGAGCAACGTTGCGCACTGGCGCTTGAAGTACAGAAAGGAGCATAGAAAGAAGTCCTTCGCGACTTGGAAGAGTTGCAAGAGCAACGATTTCTTCTTTTGATGCGACAGCGCCTTCGATTGCACCACCTTTGATTTCAAGTGCTTCAGCGTTTTTAGAAAAGTCGTTCAAGATTTTCGCTGGTGCGATAACATCTTCGTTAGAAAATGCTACTGCAGATGGTCCAACAAAAACAGATGCAAGATCTTCAAGACCAGCTTTTTCAGCTGCACGACGTAAGATTGAGTTTTTAATAACTTTATACTCAACTTCGCTTCCACGAAGCTCACGACGAAGAACTGTATCTTGTTCAACTGTCAAACCACGAGCGTCTACAACGACGATTGATGCAGCAGCTTTCATTTTCTCAGCTACTACGTCAACTAGTTCCGCTTTCTTAGCAATAATTGCTTCACTCATTAGTGTGTTCACCTCCGTAATTATTTTTGCTTGGGGAATTTTTTTCCAAAAGAAAAAAACGCGCCCAAACCTAGACACGAAAGTACAATACGCTTCTTTTTTTACATGATACGTTTTGTCCTCGGTAGGATATTTATGAGTCTTGCTCCCCTACTGTCTTAGGCAGTTTTTTTCAAACCGTTTATAAGTATAGCACATTGTAAATGATAAAAACAAGAGTTTTTTTGCTTATTTTTTTAAAAAAATTTTTTTCTTTTTATTTCCCTATATAGAAAAATTCTAAGTGTTTTTAATCTAGATTCCTTAGAGTTGACACCTCATTTTTTAAAATCATGTATAAAATGATCCACAGATGGATCTCAATCTCAAAGCTAGAGCTCAAGAAAATGACTACTTTTAGTCAATTGAATACCTATCCAAAATTTTGTTAAGAATTCCTAGAAAACTAAACCTTACAGACTTCTCATAGATTCTTTACCATACTTTAACTGAAATTTCTTTTAATGTAATTTTACCCCTTGACTTGATCAAAAATTTATTGTACTATACAACTGTATATACAGATAAAAAGGAGTTATTATGAATACACAAAAGAAAACCCAATTCATGACTTTAACCGCATTGCTAACCGCTATCGCCATTTTGATTCCCATAGTGATGCCCTTCAAGATTGTTATTCCACCCGCTTCTTACACTCTAGGAAGCCACGTTGCAATCTTTATTGCTATGTTCCTTTCTCCTTGGATGGCAATCTTTGTCATTATAGCTTCTAGCCTAGGATTCCTCATGGCTGGTTATCCGATTGTTATTGTACTTCGAGCTTTCTCCCATATCTTTTTCGGCACTTTGGGCGCCTTCTATCTGCAAAAACATCCTCAAACCTTAGATAATCCAAAATCTTCATTGATTTTTAACTTTGTACTTGGTTTAGTACACGCTATTGCTGAAGTCTTTGCTTGTATTATCTTCTATGCTAGTACAGGAACAGACCTAAAAAATATGTTCTATGTTCTCTTTGTATTGGTTGGTTTTGGAACTATTGTTCATAGTATGATAGACTATTACTTAGCATTAGCTGTTTATAAAGCACTAAAAAAACGCCATTAAGAAAGAGACTATGACAAAAAATAGAAAAGAAACCCTTTTACAACTCTTAAAAGAAGCTCCAAAACCTCTAAACGGACAAAGCTTAGCAGAACATTTTCATGTCACTCGCCAGATTATTGTTCAGGATATAGCTGTGCTTCGTGCAGATGGTGCTCCTATCCTATCAACCAATCGTGGGTATATCTATAAAGAAAACAAAGCCAATTCTTTTGTTCATAAACTCTTTAAGGTCAAACATAAAGAGGAAGATATGGGGCAAGAATTACTTGCTATCGTTGATAACGGAGGACGGGTTCAAAATATCCTTATTGACCATCCTGTCTACGGGGAAATCGAAACCCTCCTCAAACTAAGTTGTAGACGCGATGTGGAGCACTTTTTAAACCAAGTTAAGACGTCTGATTTTCGCCCCCTATCTGAATTAACAGATGGTATCCATTATCACTTAATTGAAGCAGAAAACGAACAAGACCTCCTCTATATCGAGAAGGCCTTGGACAAGTTAGGGTATTTGGTAAAGGATTAAAAAGTTCTTTTTTCCCATCCGTCTTCTGTACGATGACGGTAGAAAAATTCAGACTTGTCTGGAGCTTCCATCATCTCCATCAAAGGTAACATATCATAGGCCAGATCCAAATTTGGAATCTGGTCTTTTTGTACCCAGGAAACTTCTCCTTCGTCTGAAGAACGAAGTGTACCAGAGAACTCAGTCGCCTTGTAACAAAAGACAATATAACGCTCACCTGTATCCAGTGGCCAATTTTTAATACCAACTAGTTGAGGATTTTGAACCGTTAGACCTGTTTCCTCATAAATTTCACGAATAACAGATTCTGCAAAAGCCTCTCCATTTTCAACATGGCCTCCTGGAAAGGCATAGCCAGACCAATGGTTGCTTTCGGGTGATCGATACTGCATAACCACGCGCTGCTTTTCTAGATCTTCAATCATACAAATATTTGTTAAAATCGTTAATTGTGCTCGAGACATAGGATTCACTTTCTAAGGGTTATTTTCTATCATGTACTTAACTTTAGATTTCATAATCAAAGGATTAATCCAGTCGTGATACTCTCGAATATCATCAAGAAAAAATCCCCTATTAATCCTTATCTCTTTGTCTTTACTATTAACTTGATAGTCTATACTGATAGGCATGGCTGAGTCTGGAATAAAAGATAGGAAAAAGAATATCATCAACCAGATTATAAGAGCAAAGAATCCACTGAGAGCCTGAAAAATCAGGTGATGCCATTGAAAGATTCTAGATTTATAGAAGATAGTCCACAGATGGATAAATAAAGTAAGGCAAAGACTAAATAACCAGATATTCCACACAATAGGTGTAAAAGCAAAACCGAACAAGCCTAAGATAAAATGAATCAGAACAAATACAAGAAACATAAGGTAAAGAATCCTAAATATAGTTAGATGTTTTAGCATGATTAACTCCTTTTCTTTTTAATATATTTGGAAATTAAAATGATCAAAGTAGCCACTAAGAAGAAGGTTATATAAGTAAGAATTGGAAACCAAATGTAGCGGTGATCTAGAGATAAGAGAGAAGGTAAAATCCCTTTACTATTTTTCCCACCAACTCCTAAAAATAGATGAACTATCAATCCAATACTATTAAGATAGATAAATAATTCTGCATATCTTTTTATTGTCATTCTTGTCCTTGACAAGTCAATAAACCAATAGTCAAATAATCGATAGACCAGACAAAAAAGATTTATATATATTGGAAAACTATAGTTGATATCTCTGTATGGTGAAGGAATAGGAAGGCTTTTGAAAATTAGATTCAAACTTAGTCCTATTGCTAGGATAAGACCGAGGATCAAGAAGAATCCTAAAAATTTATGAGCATCTAGCCAGAGCTGAAAACTTTCTCTCCTTGATAGATTCTTTTTTGTATTTGAATTTCTTTGATTCATTTTTACCGTTTTCTTCATAATATAGACAACTGACAGAATGACATAGCAATTTGGCTAATTAAACTAGACTGAAGAGTCTACTCAATCCAACTCCTTGACTTCCAACATCATATCGCGGATTTGGGCTGCCAATTCGAAATCAAGCACTTCGACGGCTTCTTGCATTTGTTTTTCCAGTTTCTTAACAAGTTCTTTACGTTCTTGTTTGTTAAGGCTATTGATATCGACTTCTTTATCCTCTTCCTTAGCCACAGCTTTGTGACAGAAATAAGGTCACGGATTTCCTTCTTAATAGTTTGTGGCACGATACCGTGTTCTTCATTATAAGCCATCTGGATTTTACGACGACGAGCTGTTTCATCGATGGCTTTTTGCATGGACTGAGTCATAGTATCAGCATACATGATGACATGCCCCTCACTATTACGGGCAGCACGACCGATGGTCTGAATGAGTCCACGCTCATTACGAAGGAAACCTTCCTTATCAGCATCGAGAATAGCAACTAGACTCACCTCTGGAACGTCAATCCCTTCACGAAGGAGGTTAATTCCGACTAAGACATCAAAAACACCCAAACGCAGGTCACGGATAATCTCTGTCCGCTCCAAAGTCTTGATATCCGAGTGCATGTATTTGACCTTAATCCCCATTTCTTTGAAGTAATCCGTCAAGTCTTCAGACATTTTCTTGGTCAAGGTTGTAATAAAGGTCCGTTCGTTCTTTTCAACACGGGAATTGATTTCTCCTAAGAGGTCATCAATTTGCCCCATAGTTGGGCGAACTTCCACTTCTGGATCCAAAAGACCAGTCGGACGAATGATTTGCTCAATAACGGTGTCAGTCTGCTCATGTTCATAGTCACCTGGTGTCGCTGAAACATAGACGATCTGGTGGACATGACTTTCAAACTCTTCACGACGAAGAGGACGATTATCCAAGGCAGATGGCAAACGGAAACCATAATTCACCAACATCTCCTTACGAGAACGGTCACCATTGTACATGCCTTTGATTTGCCCCATGGTCATATGGCTCTCATCAATCATAATCAAAAAATCATCAGGGAAGAAATCCAGAAGAGTATAAGGTGGCTCTCCTTCGCTTCGTCCATCCATGTGGCGGGAGTAGTTTTCAACCCCGTTTGTATAGCCCATCTCACGAAGCATCTCGATATCGTATTCTGTTCGTTGTTTCAAGCGTTGCGCCTCGAGGAGCTTTCCTTCCTTCTCAAAGATAGCTAACTGCTCCTCCAACTCAGCCTCAATCTTAGCAATAGCTACTTCCATGTGGTCATCATTGGTCACAAAGTGAGTCGCTGGGAAAATCGCCAAATGATCCACTTCGCCAAGAACTTGACCAGTTAGAGCTTCGACTTCACGAATACGGTCAATCTCATCACCGAAAAACTCAACACGAAAGGCATGCTCATCACGAGAGGCTGGGAAAATCTCCACCACATCCCCACGAACACGGAATCTTCCACGCTGAAAATCAATGTCATTGCGCTCAAACTGAATATCCACCAAATTATTGAGCAGTTTATCTCGAGAAATCTCAAGGCCTGGTCGCAGACTTACCACGCTGTCAGCGTATTCTTTAGGGGAACCCAATCCATAGATACAAGAAACAGATGCTACAATGATAACGTCATTACGCTCCAGCAAAGCTGATGTTGCTGAGTGGCGAAGCTTGTCAATTTCATCATTGACTGAACTGTCTTTTTCTATATATGTATCGCTTGAAGGCACATAGGCTTCTGGCTGGTAATAATCATAGTAGGATACGAAGTACTCAACCGCATTTTCTGGGAAAAATTCTTTGAACTCCCCATAGAGCTGGCCCGCTAGAGTTTTATTGTGGGCGATGACTAGGGTTGGCTTATTGACCTGGGCAATGACCTGGCTCATGGTATAGGTCTTCCCCGTACCAGTCGCTCCCATCAGGATTTGCGCCTTCTCACCACCCTCGATGTTATCCACCAACTGTTCAATGGCCTGCGGTTGATCCCCAGACGGTTGGTATTTGGATACAAGTTTAAATTTGTTGTCTGTAATTCGATTTATCATAATAGCCTCATACACATTTTCTATCCTTCTATTTTACCATAAAAAGGAAAGAGTTTCTGTTTCTCAACAGACACCCTCATTTTGTTCTATGTTATATTTTATTACATAGAAATATAAAATATTTGCCCTTCTTCAACTTTTTTGATATAATTTGAAAATATCTTGAAAGGAGACATCACATGAAGAAAAAAATTCTAGCTTATTTGCTAATTTTATTTCCTATTCTTTCACTAGGAATAGCAAAAGCTGACACAGAAAAAACAAAGTATGTTATCGCCAGCGATTCATCTTTTGCGCCATTTGTTTTCCAGGACTCAAGCAATCAATACACTGGTATCGATATGGATCTAATCAAGGCAATCGCTGAAGACCAAGGTTTTGAAATCGAGATTACCAATCCAGGTTTTGATGCTGCTATTAACGCAGTCCAATCTGGACAAGCAGACGGTATCATTGCAGGTATGTCAGTGACTGATGCTCGTAAAGAAACGTTTGATTTCTCTGATTCTTACTATACAGCAAATACTATTCTTGGTGTTAAAGAATCAAGTGCCATTTCTTCTTATGAAGATTTGAACGGTAAGACTGTAGGTGTGAAAAATGGTACTGCTTCACAAACCTTCCTAACAGAGAATCAAAGCAAGTACGGTTACAAGATCAAAACTTTTTCCGATGCTGCATCTATGTATGATAGCTTAAACACTGGTTCAATTGATGCCGTTATGGACGACGAACCTGTTATTAAATATTCTATTAGTCAAGGACAAAAGTTAAAAACACCAATCGCAGGTACACCAATCGGTGAAACTGCTTTTGCAGTAAAAAAAGGAAGCAATCCAGAATTGCTAGAGAAATTCAACAAAGGACTTGCAAACCTTAAGGCAAATGGAGAATTCCAAAAAATCCTTGATAAGTATCTAGCTAGCGATTCTACTACTACAAGTTCAACCGCTGATGAAACAACTATCTGGGGCTTGTTGAAAAACAATTACAAACAACTTCTCAGCGGACTTGGAATTACCCTCTCATTAGCACTTATTTCATTTGTAATTGCGATTTTCATTGGAGTTATCTTTGGTATGTTTAGTGTCAGCCCTTATAAATCACTCCGTTTGATTTCAGAGATTTTCGTTGACGTTATCCGTGGTATTCCACTCATGATTCTCGCAGCCTTCATTTTCTGGGGAATTCCTAACTTTATCGAATCCCTTACAGGTCAACAAAGTCCAATCAACGACTTTGTCGCTGGTACTATCGCACTTTCCCTAAACTCAGCTGCCTACATTGCTGAAATTGTTCGTGGTGGTATCAAGGCCGTTCCTGTTGGACAAATGGAAGCCAGTCGAAGTCTTGGTATTTCATATGGAAAAACCATGCGTAAGATTGTCTTGCCACAAGCAACCAAGCTCATGCTTCCAAACTTCGTCAACCAATTTGTGATTGCTTTGAAAGATACAACGATCGTATCTGCAATCGGTCTGGTAGAACTCTTCCAGACTGGTAAGATTATCATTGCTCGTAACTACCAAAGTTTCAAAATGTATGCAATTCTCGCAGTCTTCTACCTTGTGATTATCACTCTTCTAACTAGATTAGCGAAACGCTTAGAAAAGAGGATTCAATAATGGCAAAATTAAAAATTGACGTTCATAACTTACATAAACAATATGGTAAAAACAAAGTCCTTAAAGGAATTTCAGCGAAATTCTATGAAGGAGATGTTGTTTGTATCATTGGACCTTCTGGTTCAGGTAAGTCAACTTTCTTGCGTAGCTTAAATCTCCTCGAAGAAGGAACAAAAGGAAGCATCACAGTTAACGGCTATGATTTGACGGATAAATCTACCAACGTAGACCATGTTCGTGAAAATATCGGAATGGTGTTTCAGCACTTCAATCTCTTTCCACATATGACCGTATTGGAAAATATTACTTTCGCTCCTGTAGAACATAAGTTAATGACTAAGACTGAAGCTGAAAAATTGGGTATGGAACTCCTTGAAAAAGTTGGGCTTGCTGACAAGGCCAATGCCAATCCTGAAAGCCTATCCGGTGGTCAAAAACAACGTGTAGCTATCGCTCGCGGTTTAGCTATGAACCCTGATATTATGCTCTTTGACGAGCCAACTTCTGCCCTTGACCCTGAGATGGTCGGTGATGTTCTCAACGTTATGAAAGAATTGGCTGAACAAGGCATGACCATGATTATCGTAACCCACGAAATGGGATTTGCTCGCAAGGTTGCCAATCGAGTTATCTTTACAGCAGACGGTGAATTCCTAGAAGATGGTACACCTGATCAAATCTTTGATAACCCACAACACCCTCGTCTAAAAGAATTTTTGGACAAGGTCCTCAACGCTTAAAAAACTGCAAGGTAAACCTTGCAGTTTTTTTCTTACTTGTATTGGAATTTTGGATTTTTTAGAAAATTATGATAAAATAAAGGGTATAAAAATGGGGATTCCTCATGCCTAGGATATCTAGGAAAGTAAATAGAAATTAGGTAGCTGGATGTCATCTAAAGTTATTGTTACAATTTTTGGTGCTAGTGGAGATTTGGCTAAACGCAAGCTTTACCCTTCACTTTTTTTAGACTTTATAAATCAGGTAATCTTTCGGATCATTTTGCTGTTATTGGAACTGCTCGTAGACCTTGGAGTAAGGAATATTTCGAATCTGTTGTTGTCGAATCTATTTTTAGATTTGGCAGATAGCGCAGAAGAGGCTCAAGCTTTTGCTAGTCATTTTTACTATCAAAGTCACGATGTTAATGACACTGAGCACTATATCGAATTGCGCAAGCTTCAAGCTGAGTTAAATGAAAAGTATCAAACTGAACACAACAAACTCTTCTTTTTTTATCTATGGCACCTCAGTTCTTCGGTACCATCGCCAAACATCTCAAGTCAGAGCAAATCGTTGATGGTAAAGGTTTTTGAACGCTTGATTGTTGAGAAGCCTTTTTGGTACTGACTATGAAACAGCAAGCAAACTAAATGAAGATCTCCTAGCAACTTTTTAATGAAGAACAAATCTATCGTATTGACCACTATCTTGGTAAAGAGATGATTCAGAGTATCTTTGCAGTTCGCTTTGCCAATATGATCTTTGAAAATGTTTGGAATCGTGAGCACATCGACAATGTGCAAATTACCTTTGCAGAACGTCTAGGTGTTGAAGAACGTGGTGGCTACTATGATGAGTCTGGTGCCCTTCGTGATATGGTTCAAAACCACACACTTCAGCTTCTGTCACTCCTTGCTATGGACAAGCCTGCAAGATTTACAAAGGATGACATTCGCGCAGAGAAAAATCAAGGTCTTCAAGAACCTTTACCACCCTACAGATGAGGAACTTAAAGAGCACTTCATCCGTGGTCAATATCGTTCTGGTAAAGTTGATGGCATGAAATATATTTCATACCGTAGCGAACCAAATGTCAACCCAGAATCAATGACAGAAACCTTCGCTTCAGGTGCCTTCTTTGTAGATACCGATCGCTTCCGTGATGTACCTTTCTTCTTCCGTACAGGTAAACGCCTAACTGAAAAAGGAACACACGTAAACATCGTCTTCAAACAAATGGATTCAATCTTTGGAGAACCACTAGCACCGAATGTGCTTACCATCTACATCCAACCAACGGAAGGATTCTCTCTTAGCCTTAACGGTAAAGAAGTTGGAGAAGAGTTCAAACTTGCACATAATTCGCTTGACTACAGAACTGATGCTACAGCTACAGGTGCTTCACCAGATCCATATGAAAAACTGATCTATGATGTTTTGAACAATAACTCAACAAACTTTAGCCACTGGGATGAAGTGAGTGCATCATGGAAATTGATTGACCGTATCGAAAAGCTTTGGACTGAAAATGGTGCTCCACTTCATGACTACAAGGCTGGTACAATGGGACCTCAAGCTAGTTTAGATCTCCTTGAAAAATACGGTGCTAAATGGACATGGCAACCAGATATCGCCTATCGTAAAGATGGTCGTTTAGAATAATCAAAAACAATCCTGCAAGAATTCTTGCAGGATTTTCTTTTATAGCAAACCTTCTAGAAGGCCCTTCATAAAGTTTTCTGAGTTGAACTCACCAATATCGTCAATTTTTTCACCAAAACCAATTAGCTTAACAGGGATATTAAGTTCCTCACGGATAGCAAGAACAACCCCACCTCGGGCAGTCCCGTCAATTTTTGTTAAGACTATTCCTGTGACAGGCGTAATTTTTGAGAACTCTTTAGCTTGTACAAGAGCGTTTTGCCCAGTTGACGCATCAAGAGCTAGGAAGGTTTCATGAGGTGCTTCAGGCACTACGCGTTTGATGATACGACCAATCTTTTCCAACTCTGCCATCAGGTTTTCTTTGTTTTGTAAACGTCCAGCTGTATCAATCATGAGAATATCAATGCCTTCTGCTACTGCTCGTTCCATCCCATCAAAGACCACACTAGCTGGATCTGCTTTCTCAGGACCAGTAACAACAGGAACATCTACACGACGTCCCCATTCTGCTAACTGAGCAACCGCACCCGCACGGAAGGTATCAGCAGCAACAAGCATAACCTTTTTACTAGCTTTTTTGTATCGATTAGCTAATTTACCAATTGAAGTTGTTTTCCCGACCCCATTAACTCCAACAAAAAGCATAACCGTTAATCCATCTTGGAAGTTAATATTTTCATTATATATGCCGTCCTTTTCGTATAGCTCCACCAATTTTTCGATGATAACACGACGAAGGGCATCAGGTTTCTTAGCATTCTCAAGCTTGGCTTCATAACGCAATTCTTCCGTAAGATTTGAAGCTACCTGTACACCAACGTCACTCATGATAAGTAGCTCTTCTAGTTCCTCAAAGAAATCTTCATCTACAGAGCGGAAGTTTGCAAAAAAAGCATTCAAACGGGCACCGAATCCAGAACGAGTCTTCTTAAGACTGCGGTCATACTTTTCCTGTACAGTCTCTTGAACTTGAGGAATTTCTTCGATTACTTGATCTTCTTCCACTTCTTCAGCTATTTCCGGTTCTGTCTCTTCTGATTGAGGTTGAACAATTTCTTCCTCGTCACTATCATTTGAAGGGATCTCTTCAACAGGAGCCGATTCCACTTGAGGACTTTCTACCTCTTCAATTTGATTTGGTTCATCTTGAGAAACTTCAACTTCGTCAACAGGCTCAATGATAACTTCTTCTACAATCTCTGCTTCAGATAAGTCTTCATTGGTTTCTACCTGATCTTCTTCAGATAGAATAACCTCTTCCGCTTCTTTCGCTTGGATATCTTCAGTTACTGGTGACTCAGTTTGCTCGCTATCATCCGATAAATCAATGTTTTCTAGAGCTTCTTTGACAACATCTTCAATTTTAGGTTCTTCTATTTTTCCAAATAAACGGTCAAATAATCCCATTCTTTAGTTCTCCTTCAGTACATATTTTTCAATTGCCCAGGCGACAGCTTCTTCGTCATTAGTCATTGGTGTTACCACATTTGCCACAGCCTTAACTGCTGGCACAGCATTTTGCATAGCGACACCGAGACCGGCCCACTCAATCATCGAAAGGTCATTAGCCTCATCTCCACAAGCCATGACTTGACTTCGGTCAATTCCCAGATGTTCAATTAGTTTAGATAATCCTGTCGCCTTATGAACATTCTTTGGTGACCATTCTAGCAAGAGTTCACGTGATTTAAAAATTTCATATTGATCGAATAATTCTGGTGAAATCTTTTGAATAGCCGCATCCAAAGGTTCCTGAGGAAAGGCAGTCACACATTTATTGTATGTTACCTGACTAGACAAATCTTCAAAAGCAGTTGGAACAAAAGTTAGAGCCGGGTTAAACTGAGCATATAAACTTTCTTGGTCAGACTGAATCTGGTAAACTGTTCCTTCTGAAATTGCATCTAGGGGGATTCCTAATTTTTCAGTTTCTTCATAAATACGGCTCACATCATCAATTGAAAAGACTGTCTTATCAAGAATCTCACCTGTATTTTTCTGAACCAATCCACCGTTGAATGTGATAGTATATTCGTCATCATGACCATCAGTTCCAAGCTCTTTAAGAAAGAAATCCATGGCCTTGAGAGGACGTCCAGTTGTTAGGACTACCTTGACTCCTTGTTCACGCGCAGCCTTTAAAGTTGCCTTGGTACGATCAGTCAATTTCTTGTCTGTCGTCAGCAAGGTTCCATCCAAGTCTAGGGCAATTAATTTAATATCTGCCATTATAATCTCTCCATATAAGCGATAACTGACTGGTCCTTATGGTGACCGATAACTGTTTCGGCAAGTTCCAAAATCTCTGGGCGAGCATTTTCAGGTGCGACTGGGTGCCCTACAACCTGCATCATGTGAAGGTCATTGAGATTGTCACCGAAGGCCATCACTTGATCCATATCCAGATTTAACTTCTTAGCTAATTCGACAATCGCAACTCCCTTGTCCACATAATCAAGGACAATGTCGATAGATTCAAACCCTGTCGTCATAGCATTAACACCAGGAACATGTTCATTAACCCAAGCTTCGCCAGCTTCTACTGTCTCTTCTGTAAAGTTAGTTGTGAATTTGAAAATTTCATCCTTAATATCTTCAAGTTTGGCTACTTTTTGGATGTTTTCATTGTAATGGTGGCTAAACATGAGATAGGTTTCATCAACCGTATCTAGAACATAGCATGCTTTTTTACCTGTCAAGAGCATCTTCTTTTCATCAAAATAAGGTGAAGTCTTTAGCTTTTCAAAAGTTGATAGGTAAAAATCTCTAGGCATGGTCGCTTCATAGAGGTCTTGTCCATGAAAACGAACGAGACTACCATTTTCAGCAATAAAAATAATTTCATCTTTAACATCCGCAAAATGTTTCTCTAAAGACAAAAGGCCACGTCCTGATGCTACAGCAAAATAGATTCCTCTCTCTTTGTAGGATGAGAGAAGAGCTTTTAAACGCTCCATATCAAATTGGCCAGCTTCATCCAAAAAAGTCCCGTCCATATCAGTTGCGACTAGTTTAATCATAAATCCTTCTATTCTCCAGTTGTAAATCTATCTTCTATTATACCATAGAAAAAGTAAAAAAAGACGTGCTGAATTGACACGTCTTTGTCTTCTATAAATAATCCCGTAGGGCCAATTTAAAGGCCAGGCTGATTTGCTTACTTTCTTTTATATCCAACCTCTCAACTCTTTTCTTCCAAAGTTCTTGATTGAAGTCTATTCTGATAATTAATCAGCTATTTCGTAAAAATTATCAATCTTTGGCTGATACACATTTGTCACAATCAAAAATAGCATATAGTTCTTGACATATAGTATAACATATGAAAAAATACTTGTTGGAGGCTGATAATATGACTGAAACAATCAAAAACTGGGTTAATATTTGCGTTTTGAAAAATCAAGAAATTTTATTACTTAATAGAAAGCACGATAATTTTCCTGGCTGGATTCCACCGGGGGGAAAAGTTGAATTCCCTGAAAGTTTTTTTGAAGCTGCATTACGGGAACTTAAGGAAGAGACTGGACTTACCGCATTAAATCTTGAATTAAAAGGAATTTCAGGCTTTACTAATTCAATCGGTAATGAGAGATTTGTCTTCTATGACTTTTTATGTACTCAGTTTACTGGTGTACTAAGCACATCTGATGAAGGTGAGCCAAAATGGTGGAATCTAAAAGAAATCGATAAAATACCAATGCAAGATGAAATCAGAAAAAGGCTACCCCTTTATTTAAGAAAAGGAAGCTTTGAAAGTATTAACTATTGGGATGATAATAAGAAATGCATTAGTGAAAACAAAACAATTTTATTTGACTAATATTCCCTACAGTATAATCAAATGCAAAATTCTCAATCCATTAGTAATTTTTGTATAATTCAGTACTCAATACAATCTATCTTTAATAACATATAGTTTAGAGTTTTACAAAATAAGGGTATCTAATAACAATCATCTACTCTAACAACTTTTTCCTTATATCTATAGATAGCTAAAAAGCCTTGGAAACAGCTTATTCCAAGGCTTTCTCTATATTCTATTGTATCTATAGAGCCAGTCGTTATTAAAAATATAAGCCCCTTTCCACACTTTCCTTAATCAAATCTTCCGTCAGTTTCCATAATTCTTCTGATTCACTTTTTATGAACTTTTTCTTTTCTAATACCATGTCTGCACTGATATTATCAGGGTTATAATTTAATTCTGACACTTCTAAGTGATTTATCAGTGGTACTAATGCATCAATTACTCTTGCATATCTTGCTTCAGCACTCTGTCCTTTTTCAAATTCCAACCACAAATTTTTCATATTCAAATATTTCTCTTCTGGAAGGAGTCTCATTGTTTTTTCTATAGATTCTAACTCTCTATTATGAGAATGAACCTTTTTTTCATCATCAAAAACCCAAGTATCTCCGGCATAAATCTCACCTAAATCATGAATCAATAACATAGAAATAACTTTTTCCATTTTCAACTTTTCAGGATAATAATCTTGAAGAACTATAGCAGCTATAGCACCTTGCCAAGAATGCTCGGCACTATTTTCAAATCTTCCATCAAGGGTTCTATTAAATCTTGTTACTGACTTTAACTTCTCTATTTCTTTAATAAAATCGACTGAATTCTTTAAATTACTCATTGTAGCTCCTATCTTATTTAAAAATTTTTAGATATAATACCAAAAAAATATTAATTTCATCAAATATTTCCCGTATTTGCAAAAAATAAAATAGCGCCTAATCCATGTAAGATTAGACGCTTGATTAAACTTGTAATTTATAAAATATTTATCAATCGAGTGATTGAACTTTCCTACCATCAATCAATTCCAAGTCTTTTTATCCATATTTGGCAAAGACAGCTTAAACTTAATAATACAAAGTCGAATCACAAAACCAACAATAGAGAGAATGATGAAAGCAGTAATTCTAGGAAAATGAAGGACAAAGGCCAACCAGTAATAAATAACTCCAATTACGAAAGATAGAAGGGCATAGATGTCCTCTTTTAGAACACTTGGGACTTCATTAATCAAGAGATCTCGGATGATACCTCCGCCAGCACCTGTTAAACAGGCCAAAATCCCTGCAGACATCAAGTTCAATTTACTATCAGCTAAAGCTGTAGCCCCGATTAGAGAGAAGATAATCAATCCAATCGAATCAAATATGAGATAGGTTTCTCTCAGCCACTTATAGAATTTTTTTTCTTGACTAGCATTGGCTTGTTTAGATGTCACAAAGGCATACATAATTACAGCTACTAGAATAGAGACATAAATCGGTCCAGGATCTGCGAGAGCGGATGGAAAACGACTGATAATAGAATCTCTTAAAATACCCCCGCCTACTGCCGTTACAATTGCCAATAAACTAATTCCAAAAATATCTAAACGTTTACCAAATCCTTTGATGGCTCCTGACGCCGCAAAGGCTATAGTCCCAATATAATTACAGATCATTAGGAATAGATCGAAATCCATATAAGCTCCTCAATTTATTTTTGTAACCTTTCCGACTTCTTGAAGGTTATTCAAAATACTTTAGCTTGAAATGTTATATTGAAAACAAACTAAGCATCCATATTTTCTAAATCTTTTAGTTTAACAGAGACAATCTTAGAAACACCAGATTCTTGCATGGTTACCCCATAAATAGAGTCTGCTGCTGCCATAGTTCCCTTACGGTGGGTAACAACGATAAACTGGCTATCCTTGTCAAATCGGTTAAGATAATCCCCAAAGCGTTTAACGTTAGCTTCATCGAGTGCAGCCTCTACTTCATCCAAAATAACAAATGGAATGGTCTTGACACGAATGATTGAGAAGAGCAAAGCAAGAGCTGACAAAGCCTTCTCTCCACCACTCATGAGGTTGAGAGATTGGATTTTCTTACCTGGCGGTTGAACAGAGATTTCAACACCCGCTGTCAATAAATCTCCCTCGGTCAGGATTAGGTCCGCTTGACCACCACCAAACATCTGCTTGAAGGTTACTTTGAAGGATTCACGAATAGCTTCAAAGGTTGATTTAAATCGTTCCTTCACTTCGTCATTCATCTCTGTAATGGTTTCAAGAAGTAAGTTTTTAGCAGAAAGAATATCATCTCGTTGAGTATTTAAGAACTCCAAACGTTCATGCACTTCATCAAACTGTTCAATAGCATCCAAATTGACTGGACCAAGTGAACGGATAGATTTTTCTAAATCCTTGACCTCTTGTTCAGCGACAGCCAAATCTTCTAAGGGATTGGCTTGTTCTAAAGCTTCTGTATAGCTAATCTGGTATTCCTCAGTCAGTTGACCTTGAAGATAGCGAAGGCGGTCCGTAACCTTCTCTTTGGTTGCTTCTGCACGTGTTTGCTTACGAATCCATTCTTCATTTTGCTGACGAGCTTGTTCTAAATGACTAGCAATATCATCCAACTGTCCTTCAATATCATCCAGTTCAAACTGCTTACGAATGAGTCCTTGTTGGATTTCTTCCTTCTGACTCTTGGCTTCTGCTTCCTGCTTGGCCAAAAGTTCTGTATCAACTTTTTCAAGATTGTCTACCTTTTCTTGGAGAAGACGTTCGATTTCATCTTGTTCGATATTGAGGTTCTCAAGTTCTTTGTTAATCCGTTCAATATCAGAAACTTCGTAACGTTTTCGCCCTATCATTTCTGTTTTGAGCAGACGTTCTTGAGAAAGTTTATCCTGCAAGCTTTGATAACGTTCTTGAATCGCATTTTTATTGGACTTGATTTCTTCAATTTCTGATTCCAGCTTTTGCTTTTCAGTTGAGATGATTGAGAGTCGTTCTTGGCATTTTTCTTTTTCAGTTTGCCAATCTCCACCTCTGAGATTGTTTAATTCTTTTTCCTGAAGTTCTAAAAGTGTTTCGAGTTCTTCGACTTGTTGGCAAGTTTGTTGATAAGCCAGATATAAGCCTTGCTCCTCTATTCGAGCTTGCTCTCCTTGAGACTTAATAGTCTCCAAAGTTTGACTAAGTTCATTCAAGGCTTCTTGAACTGACTTCAGATTTTCTTCCTCTTGGTGAAGAAGTTTTTCTTCTTGAGCAATCTCTTTTTGCAGTTGCTCCAATTCAGGCTTGATGAAAATGCTGTTATTTTGACGATTGGCACCACCAGCATAAGAACCACCTGTTCGCAATTCTGTACCATCGAGAGTTACCATCCGAACTTGATAGTGCACCTTACGAGCAGCATCACGCGCATGCTCGACAGTATCAAAGATAGCTGTGGTAGCTAGCAGATTTTTAAAGATAGCTTCAAGCTTGGCATCAAAAGTAACCAGTTCATCTGCCATACCAAGAAAACCTGGACTTGAAGCAATCACATCTTGATTCTGACCAGAAATACTACGAGCCTTAATGGTTGTCAAAGGAAGGAAAGTCGCACGGCCAGCTCGATTTCGTTTAAGGAAGTCGATAGCTTTAGTCGCTGCCTGTTCATCTTCAACAATGATGTGTTGGCTACTTGCACCGAGAGCAATCTCAAGGGCTGTCTGATAATGAACATCAAAGGTTAAATGTTCACTGACTGCTCCGATAATCCCACCCAAGCGATTCTTTTCTTGTAAGACACTCTTAACACCTGCATAGAAATTACTATGGTTTTTAAGAATATTTTCCAAACTTTGTGCCTTGGCCTGTTTGTTTTTTAGATTATCCAAACGGTCAAAGAGTTGATTTTGCTGACTTTGATAAGCCTGCTTTTGTTCTTCTTCTTGCTTGGCATTGGTCTGATAGTCAGCAAGTAAGCTTTGTACTTCTTCCTTAGCTGATTTAAGGGCAGTTTCTTGCTCACTAGCCTTAGACTTGGCAGAAGCCAATTGTTCCTTCAAGGACTCCAATTGTTCTTCTTGCTTTTGAGTCTGTTGGCGACTATTTTCAAGATCGTTCTCAATCCGTGTCAATTGGTTAGAGACATCCGCTTCTTCCTGTAAGAATGCCACGAAACGTTCACGCAATTGCTCAATCATTTGATCTGGATCATCAGAAAAAGCTAACAATTCTGCTTCTAAACGATTGAGTTCCTTCGTATTGACCGCTAAATTTTCTTCTAACTGACTGAGATTTGCTTCTTTTTCTTCCTTCTCCTGAATGAGAGCATTTCTCTTTTCGTCCAAACTAGCTAATCGTGCTTGAGCCTCTTGTTGATTGAGAGCGACTTGCTCAGTTTCCAGTTTTGACAAGGCTAACTTACGCTCTAATTCACTGATTAGACCAGTCAAATCCATCAGTGTGGTCTGGTCTTTTGACATTTCAGCTTGCAAATCATGACGTTTCTTTTTAAGTGTTTGATTTTCTTCTTCTAACTCTTCACGCTTCTGATAGTAGCTCGTCAAAAGTTCTTGAACTTGGTTCAATTCTTCTTCAGTTAGATCCAATTCAGCTTTACTTGCTTGAATCTGAGCGACCAGAACATCTAGATAGATTGCTTTACGTTGACCGTCTAATTCTATAAATTTACGAGCCGTTGTTGCTTGTTTTTCTAAGGGCTTGATTTGATTATCTAGCTCATAAATGATATCTTCCAAACGGTCTAGATTGTCTTGTGTTTGTTGGAGTTTGCTTTCCGTTTCTTTGCGACGAGTCTTATATTTCAGGACTCCGGCAGCTTCTTCAAAAATAGCCCGACGTTCTTCAGGTTTAGAGTTGAAGATTTCTTCAACCTTCCCTTGGGAAATAATAGAGAAGGAATCGCGCCCAAGTCCGGTATCTAAGAAAGATCATGAATATCACGAAGACGGACTTTTTTCCCATCAATCTTGTATTCACTATCCCCAGTACGATAGATATGACGCTCCACCTTGATTTCCTGTCCTGCATCCTTGATGAAACCGTCCTGATTATCTAGAGTAACAACTACAGAAGCATAGTTTAATGGTTTTCTACTTTCTGTCCCTGCAAAGATAACATCAGGCATCTTCCCACCACGAAGACTTTTGACACTGGATTCCCCAAGAGCCCAGCGTAAACTTTCTGTTATGTTAGATTTTCCAGAACCATTGGGTCCTACAACTGCTGTTACTCCTTGGTCAAAAACAACCTTGGTTTTGTCAGCGAAGGACTTAAACCCCTGAATCTCAATTTCTTTTAAATACATGAATCCAGTCCTTCCTCAACTGCATTTTTAGCGGCTTCTTGTTCGGCCAATTTTTTAGATCGTCCTTGACCCCTACCTAAACTTTGACCCTCGACAAGGACTTCAACCTCAAACATCTTATCGTGGGCAGGTCCGATCTCTGAAATCACCTGATAACGAATATCGACATCACCATTTACTTGGAGTAATTCTTGGAGGTGGGTCTTGTAGTCCTTAATCATTTCAAAGTCACCGGCTTCAACCTTCGGAATCATGACCTGGTAGATAAACTCTTTTACCGTAAGTAGATCCTTATCTAAAAGGAGGGCACCCAAAAAGGCTTCGAAAGCATCTCCCAAGATGGTATCTCGATTACGGCCACCAGATTTTTCCTCTCCCTTTCCTAGCTTGATAAACTGGTCAAACTGGCAGTCACGGGCAAAACCAGCCAAACTCTCTTCACGTACAATCATGGCACGGAGTTTAGACAGGTCACCTTCTGGTTTTTTAGGATATTTTTTGTACAGATATTCTGAAATTAATAATTGCAGAACAGCGTCTCCTAAAAATTCCAAGCGTTCATTGTGTGAAATTTTTAAGAGGCGGTGCTCATTGGCGTAACTAGTGTGAGTAAAAGCAGTTTCAAGTAATTGTTTATCTGAAAAAACAAGCCCAAAACGTTGCTCTAACACGGTTTCTAATTCTTTCATAAGAACCTCTTTCTAAAACATTATAATACACTCCATTATACCAAAAAATAGAATCATAGTCAGAAAATAACCGTTAAAAGTCCTTTTTCTGACTTGTGTTTAAAATCAATCCATTACTAGCAGTTCAGGCTATTTTTTGGTATAATAAATCTTATGGAAATTGAAAAAACCAATCGAATGAATGCTCTGTTTGAATTTTATGCAGCCCTTTTGACTGATAAGCAGATGAACTATATCGAGCTCTACTATGCAGACGACTATAGTTTAGCTGAAATTGCAGAAGAGTTCGGTGTTAGTCGTCAGGCTGTTTATGATAATATCAAACGAACGGAAAAGATTCTGGAAGATTATGAGATGAAACTTCATATGTACTCTGATTACATTGTCCGCAGTCAGATTTGATCAGATCATTGAGCGCTATCCAGAAGATGCTTTTCTCCAAGAGCAAGTTGAGATTTTAACAAGTATTGATAATCGGGAGTAAATATGGGCAGTCTCGTCATTTATCAAGGTATACCTTGCAAACTATTAGCCGCAGAGGAACCATTTCCTACTCGACTACAGATTATCTCGCCCAATGATATCTCCAAAGCTATGCAAATAGGTTTTAGCTGTTGGGGATATCCAAATGAAATCATGAAAGAAGTCACAACCGAAGAACTAGAGTGTTTGCACCATTTCGGACGATTTCCACTGAATTGAATAAATAGGAGAAAAATATGGCATTTGAAAATTTAACAGAACGTTTGCAGAACGTCTTTAAAAACCTACGTAAAAAAGGGAAAATTACCGAGAGTGATATCCAAGAAGCAACCAAGGAAATTCGTCTAGCTCTTTTAGAAGCCGACGTTGCTTTGCCTGTAGTTAAGGATTTTATCAAAAAAATTCGTGAACGTGCGGTCGGGCATGAAGTCATTGATACCCTCAATCCAGCTCAACAAATCATTAAGATTGTCAATGAGGAGTTAACAGAAATTCTTGGTTCAGACACAGCTGAGATTATCAAGTCCCCAAAAATCCCAACTATTATCATGATGGTTGGTTTGCAGGGTGCTGGTAAAACAACCTTCGCTGGAAAACTTGCTAACAAACTCAAAAAAGAAGAGGATGCTCGTCCTCTGATGATTGCAGCCGACATCTATCGTCCTGCGGCCATCGACCAGCTTAAAACACTGGGACAACAAATTGATGTCCCGGTATTTGCTCTTGGGACTGAAGTTCCTGCAGTGGAGATTGTTCGCCAAGGTTTGGAGCAAGCTAAGCCAACCATAACGATTATGTCTTGATTGATACGGCCGGTCGTTTACAAATCGATGAACTTCTCATGAATGAGCTTCGTGATGTTAAAGCTCTTGCTCAACCAAATGAAATCCTTCTTGTCATCGATGCTATGATTGGTCAAGAAGCTGCTAACGTTGCGCGAGAATTTAACGCTCAATTAGAAGTTACCGGTGTCATTCTTACCAAGATTGACGGGGACACTCGTGGTGGTGCGGCCCTCTCTGTTCGTCATATCACAGGAAAACCAATCAAATTCACTGGTACTGGTGAAAAGATTACCGACATTGAAACCTTCCACCCTGACCGCATGGCCAGCCGTATTCTCGGTATGGGAGATATGCTGACTCTGATTGAGAAAGCTTCCCAAGAGTATGATGAGCAAAAAGCCCTTGAAATGGCTGAAAAAATGCGGGAAAACACCTTTGATTTCAACGATTTCATCGATCAGTTGGATCAGGTGCAAAATATGGGTCCGATGGAAGATTTGCTCAAGATGATTCCTGGTATGGCCAACAATCCTGCCCTTCAAAATATGAAGGTGGATGAAAAACAAATTGCTCGCAAACGTGCCATCGTCTCATCTATGACTCCTGAAGAACGTGAAAATCCAGATTTGCTCACCCCAAGCCGTCGTCGTCGTATCGCTGCTGGTTCTGGTAATACCTTTATCGATGTCAACAAGTTCATCAAAGACTTTAACCAAGCTAAACAACTCATGCAAGGTGTCATGTCTGGTGACATGAACAAGATGATGAAGCAAATGGGCATCAACCCTAACAACCTTCCTAAAAATATGCCTGGTGGCATGGATATGTCAGCCCTTGAAGGAATGATGGGACAAGGTGGTATGCCGGATATGTCTGCTCTTGGAGGAGCTGGAATGCCTGATATGAGCCAGATATTTGGTGGAGGTCTCAAGGGTAAAATCGGTGAATTTGCTATGAAGCAATCCATGAAACGCATGGCCAACAAGATGAAAAAAGCTAAGAAAAAACGCAAATAAAAAGGACTCAGTTGAGTCCTTTTTTAGTTATTTCGAAGTTTTTCCAAAGTCTCTTTAAAGATAGTTGGAATATCAGCAGTAAATTCCATAGTTTCTCCTGTTCTTGGATGGGTAAATCCAAGAGTCTTGGCATGGAGAAATTGCCCATGTCCTTTCAAGGTTTTACGAGGGCCATATACCTCATCACCAGCGACTGGATGACCGATATAAGCCATGTGTACACGGATTTGGTGAGTTCGTCCTGTTTCCAGTTGCAATTCCAGCAATGTATAATCACCAAAACGTTCTAAGACTTGAAAACGGGTCACTGCTGGTTTGCCTTTAGCAGTCACAGCTTGTTTCTTACGGTCTTTTTCGCTACGACCAATCGGCGCCTCAATGACACCACGGTCATTTGGAAGATTACCGTGAACAATGGCCCAATATTTTCGAAGAGATTTCTTGTCTTTCAATTCTTGAGCCAGTGCCATGTGAGCTTCATCGTTTTTAGCAATCATCAAGAGTCCTGATGTATCTTTATCAATACGATGGACAATCCCTGGACGCAGCACACCATTGATACCAGAAAGATCCTTGATATGATACATAAGGGCATTCACCAAGGTACCACTGGTATGACCAGCACTTGGATGAACGACCATCCCTTGAGGTTTGTTGACTACTGCTACATCCTCATCTTGATAAATGATTTCTAAAGGAATATCTTCAGCTACATACTCCAAAACCTCTGGTTCTGGCACCTGATAAGTAACGATATCGCCCTCTTGGACCGTATACTTGGCTTTCTTAAGCTGGCCGTTGACCAAGACTTGACCAGACTTGATTTGTTCATTAGCGAGACTACGAGACAATTCTGTCAAATCTGACAAAGCCTTATCTAAACGTACCCCGCCTCTTTCAATTTTAATTTCCATTCATTTCCTCTTTTAGCATTGCAAGCAATAACACAACGACCCCTACTGTCAGATAACTATCAGCCACATTGAATATGGCAAAATTGATAAAGTCTAAGTGAAACATATCCACGACAAATCCTTGGCTAATGCGATCAATGAAGTTTCCCAGACCACCTGCAATAATTAGAACCAATCCAAAGACTGTCCAGAGGGAATCTTCTATATGCTTGTGCAAATACCAAATAGCTCCCACCATAACTACTAGAGTAATCACCGCAAAAAACCACTGTTGATCTTGAAGCATAGAAAAAGCTGCCCCCCTATTTTGCAGATAGGTTAAACTAACTAGATTTGGGATCCATGATTTGATTTCTCCAAGAGCAATATTCTGAACGACATAAGCCTTACCAATTGATCTAATACAATCAAGGCTGCTATAATCCCTGCTACTATTCCTCTTTTTTTCATGCTTTCCTCTTCTGATCAAAATACTCTTGCATGACCTCTACAAATAAAGTCCCTGCTTGGCTCAAGTCTACTTCCTCACGTTTGACATAAACCATGCGATTATTGAGATTATCATTTAGTGGAATAACGGTGATCCCGTTAACGCTATCGCTATCTAAGAATCCAGAACCAGTCGCATAAGCATTAGTTCTTTCAAGAATTCCATTTAAAGTAGCGCGGTCTGTTACGTTAAACATCTGAGAGCTGGCACTTGTATCCACAAAGTTTTCTGAGTAATAGAGATATTCATCCTTCTCTTGTGTGAAACGAACTGTTGGCAAATCAACTAAATCTTCCATGACCAACTCTTTTTTCTTGGCTAAAGGATGTCCTTCACGCAGATAGATATGCGTCTGGAAAGGAATCAACTCAATTACTTCAAGACCTAACTTTTCAATCCGTTGCATGATACCCTTTTGGTTTTGATTGTTGAGGTAAATAATCCCAATCTCACTATGACCTTGGGCTACTTCATCCAAAATCTGAACAGTTGTAGATTCAAAAATACGGAAATTTTTATAGTCTGGGTACCTTTGAGAAAAAGTTGTGATAGTCGGTGGCAAGAAATCATAGTGCTGGCTGGCTATTGAAAACTCATCCTTTTCCTCTTCAGGATTGGCATACTGGTTCTGGAAAATATCAAATCCTTTAACCAACTCTTGGGCTTTTTCATAAAATTCCATTCCACGGCGAGTAAGAAATGTCCCTGAACTAGTTCTGCGGAAAATCTTGAATCCTAGCTCTTTCTCCAGATCTCTTACAGAAATAGATAGACTGGGTTGGCTAACGTACATTTTCTCAGCCGCTTCACGAAAAAGTACCACTATTTGCAATAGCAACAACGTAGCGTAATTGTTGAATATTCATGATTTCTCCTTCGTTTTTCTATCTTATCATTATACCATAAATAAAAGCCTATCCAACAAAGGAAAAATCATGACACCGTTACTTCTAAAAAAAGGCAAACAAAAAAACACCTTTTTAAGGTAGATAAAATTCTAACCAAAAGGTGTTGTTAGTAAGTTTATTTAGTCTGCGCGTAAAAGCTCGTCTACTTTGTTCCAGTTAATCACTGAGAAGAAAGCTTTGATGTAGTCAGGACGAACGTTGCGGTATTTCACGTAGTAGGCATGTTCCCAAACGTCCAAGCCCAAGATTGGTTTTTTACCTTCTGAGATTGGTGTATCTTGGTTTGCTGTTGAAGTCACTTCAAGTTTACCTTCTTTGTTAACAACCAACCATGCCCATCCAGAACCGAAACGAGTTGTTGCTGCTGCAGTGAAAGCTGCTTGGAATTCTTCGAATGAACCAAATGTTGCATCGATTGCTGCTGCAAGTTCTGCTGAAGGAGCTGTTTTTTCAGGAGTCATTAATTCCCAGAAAAGAGCATGGTTCAAGTGTCCACCACCGTTGTTGATAAGCGCTTGACGGATATCAGCCGGGATAGATTCTACGTCAGCAAGCAATGCTTCAAGGTCTTCACCAATTTCAGGGTGTTTTTCAAGAGCTGCGTTTGCGTTGTTGACATATGTTTGGTGATGTTTGTCATGGTGCAAGTGCATTGTTTCAGCATCGATGTATGGTTCCAATGCATCGTAAGCGTATGGAAGATCTGGTAAGATAATAGCCATCTGTAATACCTCTTTTTCTTTTTATATAAAAATGATAACGCAAACAACCTGTTTTTTCAAGTTATTTGCTCAATTTGACTGGCTCGCAATCTGCAATAAAGCTTTCTCAAACAAGTACCCTTTTTCGTAAACACCAGTCTTAATTTGATAATCTGCTTGGATGAGATAACGAATAGAATCTTGTAGGAAATTCAGGGACAATCCTCGCGTGTCACGAAGAGCAAATTTGATTTGATAGGGATTCGGATTGCGACCAAGATAGTGACCCAAACTGCTAACCATCTGTGATTCTGTCTGACCAGACTCTTGCAATATTTACCTGTGTATAGAGTCTAAACTGCCCCAGCATAATGGCAATCAGTTTAATCTCATCTTCACCCTGTAAGGTCAAATCTTTAACTAAATCTCGTGCCTGATCAATTTTCTTAGTTAATATTAATTGGGTCAAATCAAAAATATTATCCTGCAAAGTCTTTGGAATGGCTTCAACAATATCTTCTTCTGTTATCAGACCACTATCCTTATAAGACTGTAAGAAGAGCAAGTTTTTCTGAATTTCACTGAATTGAAAACTAGATTTGATAAGCAACTGTTCAAAGGAATTTCCATCAAAAGTAAGTCCCTGTTCCTGAGCCCACTTTTGAAAATAGGCTCGCAACTCTTGCTCTTTAGGTTCAAGAGCCTCAAATACTGTCGCATCCCGCTTGAGTAATTTGACCAAACGTCTCTTGCTATCTAACTTGCCTTCAGCAAAGATTACTAATTTACTTGAGGGTACAGGATTTTCCAGATAGTCTTCAAAGGCCTTGAGCTCATCATCAGTTAGATAGCGTTTTTTAGCAGTTGTAATATCCACAAAGTGATCTAGGATCACAATTTTTTCATCCGCAAAGAAAGGAAGACTGACCAGCTCAAGTTCCAAGCTATTGTAGTCTACTTCTTTCATGTCAAAAAAAGCAAAATTCAAATCTGCAGGATCGTATCCGATTTGCTTTAGAACCTGAGTTTTCATGATGTCGTACTGTCCTTGATCAGCCCCTGTAAACAGGGTCAAACTAGGAAGGTTCGCTAAGGATAGCTTTCGACTTTCTTCTATGGCTAGCATTTATTCTCCTTTCTTTTTAATTTAGCTTCTGTTTAATCCATATAATTCAATTTTCCACGGAAATCCTCTAGGCTTTGGTATCCTTTTTCCAACATAATTTCTTTGAGTTCCTTTGTAATACGCTCAAAAGCACCTACACCTTCTTTATGAAGAGTAGTTCCTACTTGTACCATGCTGGCACCACATAGGATATGTTCAAAGGCATCACGCCCCGTTAATACTCCACCAGTTCCGATAATTTGAATTTGAGGATTTAAGCGTTGATAAAAGGCATGGACGTTGGCAAGGGCAGTTGGTTTAATGTATTCTCCACCAATTCCACCAAAACCATTCTTAGGACGAATTACGACAGACTCGTCTTCTATATAAAGTCCATTTCCAATAGAGTTGACACAGTTGACGAATTTGAGTGGGTATTTGTTAAAAATAGCTGCCGCTTGATCAAAGTGAACAATGTCAAAGTAAGGTGGAAGCTTAATTCCTAGAGGTTTTGTATAGTAGGCAAAGACTTCTGACAAGATACGGTCTGTTGTTTCAAAATCATAGGCAATCTGAGGCTTACCTGGAACATTTGGGCATGAGAGATTGAGTTCAGTTAAACCACGGAAATCACTTTCTTGCACCTTTTTTAAGATGGTATGAGTTTCCTCTGGAGACATTCCAACTAAAGATAGAAAGAAGATACGATTTGGCTCCTTTTCTTGCAATTCCAAAAGGTAGTTCAAGTAATAGTCTAAACCATTATTTGGCAGCCCCATAGAGTTAATAGAACCAAGTGGAACATCTTGATAGCGTGGTTCAGGATTTCCCTGACGAAATTCCAAGGTTGCAGTCTTAGTGACAAAGGTTCCTGCTGCTGAATTTTTGACACCTTCCAATTCCTCAATTGTCATACAAGCAACACCTGCTGCATTCATCAAGCAATTATCAAACTCAAAACCAGCAATCTGCGTTTTCGTTGATACCATGATTCTATTCCTCCAAAATCCATTATTTCTTTATTATTATACCATACTTTGGCAGGAGCCTTTTAATAAAACTAACCCTATAAAAAGGTTTCTAATTCAACTAATAAAACTAGCTTTTTCAAATTGAAAGAATTTTTTTAGAAAATTTATGTTTTTTTCTTTACACTAAAAAAATTTTTTTCTGCTATAATGTCTCATGTAATAAAAATATGACAATAAAAAAAGGAGAACGATATGACATCTGCTAAAGAATATATCCAAAGCGTGTTTGAAACTGTAAAAAGCTCGTAACGGGCATGAGGCTGAATTTCTCCAGGCGGTTGAAGAATTCTTCAGTACTTTGGAACCTGTCTTTGAAAAACACCCTGAGTATATTGAAGAAAACATCTTGGCACGTATCACTGAACCTGAGCGCGTAATTTCTTTCCGTGTTCCTTGGGTTGACCGTGATGGAAAAGTTCAAGTTAACCGTGGTTACCGTGTTCAATTTAACTCTGCTGTTGGACCATATAAAGGCGGACTTCGTTTCCACCCAACTGTAAACCAAGGGATCTTGAAATTCCTCGGCTTCGAACAAATCTTTAAAAACGTTTTGACTGGACTTCCAATCGGTGGAGGTAAAGGTGGATCCGACTTCGATCCTAAAGGCAAAACTGATGCTGAAGTGATGCGCTTCTGCCAAAGCTTCATGACTGAATTGCAAAAATACATCGGACCATCTCTTGACGTACCTGCTGGTGATATCGGTGTCGGTGGACGTGAAATTGGTTACCTTTACGGACAATACAAACGCCTCAACCAATTTGATGCTGGTGTCTTGACTGGTAAACCTCTTGGATTTGGTGGTAGCTTGATCCGTCCAGAAGCAACTGGTTACGGTTTGGTTTACTACACTGAAGAAATGCTCAAAGCAAACGGAAACAGTTTAGCAGGTAAGAAAGTGGTTATTTCTGGTTCTGGTAACGTTGCTCAGTTTGCCCTTCAAAAAGCAACTGAACTTGGTGCTACAGTTATTTCTGTATCTGACTCAAATGGTTATGTCATTGATGAAAATGGTATCGACTTCGACCTTTTGTCAGATGTTAAAAACAACCGTCGTGCTCGTTTAACTGAGTACGCTGCAGAAAAACCTACTGCTACTTATTATGAAGGTTCTGTATGGACTTACACTGGTAACTACGACATCGCTCTTCCATGTGCGACTCAAAACGAGATCAACGGTGAAGCTGCGAAACGCTTGGTTGCTCAAGGTGTCAAAGTTGTTTCCGAAGGTGCCAACATGCCTAGTGACCTTGAAGCTATCAAAGTCTACAAGGAAAACGGAATTCTTTACGGACCTGCCAAAGCTGCCAATGCTGGTGGTGTAGCTGTATCTGCTCTTGAAATGAGCCAAAACAGCCTTCGCCTTTCATGGACACGTGAAGAAGTTGACGGTCGCTTGAAAGATATTATGACTAACATCTTCAACACAGCTAAAACAACTGCAGAAACATACGGTCTTGGTACTGACTACCTTGCAGGTGCAAATATTGCAGCCTTTGAAAACGTAGCAAACGCTATGATTGCCCAAGGGATTGTTTAATTCTAAAAAATGAGCTCCTCACTATTCGTGGGGAGTTTTTCTGATGCAAAAATACCTATCCAAATGGATAGGTATTAACTTGATTACAATTTACCTGCTACGGCATCCAACAATTCTTGGATCTTGGCTTGATTGCTTCCTCCTGCCATGGCCATGTCTGGTTTACCACCACCACGTCCATCAACGATTGGAGCTAATTCTTTAACCAAGTTACCTGCGTGGATGTCTTTTGTCTTGCTAGCTACAAGAAGGTTGACCTTGTCACCGATTGCTGCGACAAGAACAAGCACATCAGAGTAGTCTTTTTGCTTCCAGTTATCTGCAAAGGTACGAAGAGCACCTGCATCTGAAACAGAAACTTGACTCGCAATGTAACGGTGACCATTTGCTTCCTTAACGTCTTTGAAGACATCACCTGCCGCTGCTGCTGCAGCTTTTTCCTTCAATTCAGCATTTTCTTTTTGTAATTGACGGAGTTGTTCTTGAAGTCCTTCAACCTTATGAGGTACTTCTTTGAGTTGAGGTGCTTTCAAGGTTGCTGCGACTGCTTTCAGTGCATCTTCTTGTTCACGATAAGCTTCGAAGGCTTCCTTACCAGTAACTGCCAAGATACGACGAGTTCCTGAGCCGATCCCTTCTTCTTTAACAATCTTGAAGAGACCGATTTCAGAAGTGTTACCTACGTGAGTACCACCACAAAGTTCAACTGAGTAGTCACCAATCGTTACAACACGGACTTCCTTACCGTATTTCTCACCAAAGAGGGCCATAGCTCCCATTTCTTTGGCTGTGTCGATGTCTGTCTCAACTGTTTCCACTGCAATGGCTTCCCAGATCTTCTCATTGACTTGTTGCTCAATAGCACGTAATTCTTCTGGAGTTACGGCTTGGAAGTGGGTGAAGTCAAAGCGGAGGAATTCTACTTCATTAAGTGAACCTGCTTGAGTTGCATGGTGGCCAAGGATATTGTGAAGAGCCGCATGGAGCAAGTGAGTTGCTGTGTGGTTCTTCATGACACGGTGACGACGATTGCTATCGATGGCCAAAGTGTACTCTTGGTTCAAAGTAAGTGGTGCAAGAACATCAACAGTATGGAGTGGTTGTCCGTTTGGTGCTTTCTGTACATCTGTTACTGTTGCTACGACGTTTCCTTCAGCATCCAAGATTTGACCATGGTCAGCTACCTGTCCACCCATTTCAGCATAGAATGGTGTTTCTCCAAAGATCAGTGAGGCAGTTCCTTCAGCTACAGCTTCTACTTCTGCATTATCCGCTACGATAGCCACCAATTTAGAAGGCAATTGGCTAGCATTGTAGTTGAAGACACTCTCAACTGTAATGTTTTGAAGGGTTTCATTTTGCATACCCATAGATCCGCCTTAACAGCTGACGCACGCGCACGTTCTTGTTGCTCTTTCATAGCTGCTTCAAAGCCTTCACGGTCTACAGTCATTCCAGCTTCTTCAGCGATTTCTTCTGTCAACTCTACTGGGAATCCATAAGTATCGTAGAGTTTGAAGACATCTTGACCAGCGATAACCGTTTGACCTTTTTCTTTCAAGTCTGCTACGATAGTTTCTGCAAAGTGTTGACCTGAGTGAAGAGTACGGGCAAATGACTCTTCCTCGCTCTTGACAATTTTCTCAATAAAGTCACGTTTTTCAAGAACTTCTGGGTAGTAGCTTTCCATGATCTTACCAACGGTTGGAACCAGTTTGTAAAGGAAAGGCTCATTGATACCCAATTTTTGACCATGCATAGAGGCACGACGAAGGAGACGACGAAGGACATAACCACGACCTTCATTTCCAGGGAGAGCACCATCGCCGATGGCAAATGACAATGAACGAATATGATCCGCAATGACCTTGAAGCTCATATTGTCGCCATCTTGGTCGTAAACTTTACCAGATAACTTCTCAACTTCGCGAATGATAGGCATAAATAGGTCTGTTTCAAAGTTGGTCTTAGCACCTTGGATAACGGCTACCAAACGCTCCAAACCAGCGCCCGTATCAATGTTCTTGTGTGGCAATTCCTTGTATTCGCTACGGGGAACAGCAGGGTCTGCGTTAAATTGTGACAAAACGATGTTCCAGATCTCGATATAACGGTCGTTTTCGATATCTTCTGCGAGAAGTCGAATACCGATATTTTCCGGGTCAAAAGCTTCCCCACGGTCAAAGAAGATTTCTGTATCTGGTCCAGAAGGTCCTGCACCAATTTCCCAGAAGTTGTCTTCGATTGGAATCAAGTGACTTGGATCCACGCCCACTTCAATCCAGCGGTTGTAAGAATCTGTATCAGCTGGGTAGTAAGTCATGTAAAGTTTGTCTTTAGGGAAGTCAAACCATTCAGGACTTGTCAAGAGTTCATAAGCCCAAGTAATGGCTTCGTCACGGAAGTAATCTCCGATGGAGAAGTTTCCCAACATTTCAAACATGGTATGGTGACGCGCCGTCTTCCCTACGTTTTCAATATCGTTGGTACGGATAGCCTTTTGCGCATTGGTAATCCGTGGGTTTTCAGGGATAATAGTCCCATCAAAGTATTTCTTAAGGGTTGCAACCCCTGAGTTGATCCACAAAAGGGTTGGATCGTTCACTGGAACCAAGCTAACAGATGGTTCTACTGAATGACCTTTGGTCGCCCAGAAATCAAGCCACATTTGGCGGACTTGTGCACTAGATAATTGTTTCATTTATATCTCCTTTTTACTAATTTGAGTCTCTTTCTAGCATTTCTACATAGTCGATAGCGACACAGAGGGAAATGACTAGGTCTGCATAAGATTCGTCGTAGACGGTTACGGTATAGGTAGAGGTTAAATGGAAGAGTTCCTTGGCGATTTCCGCAATCACTTGATCACGGTCATCCATAAGTTTAAAGTTTAAATCCCAGATATTTCCCTCAATGCGCAGACCGAGGTTGTCAAATTCATACTTATCTCTAAAGAAAGTCAACTTCTTTCGGATATAAACTATCTCCATTACTGAGTTGAATCTCAAAGCGTGGCATGAAGGTCAACATTTCTTTACTAATCTCACTAACCTGTTCACCAGAATTATCAAAAATGGTAAAGGTCTTAGGAATCTTAAAAAATGAACCTTCAACCTGATAGGCGACATTTCCCATTTCATCTTTGATATCAAAGCGTTCACCACCTAGGCGAAATTTTTGTTTGACAAGAAATCTTCTCATAAGTACCTCCAAAAATAAAAGACAAATTCATATCACGAAGGGCGAAAAACCGCGGTACCACCTTCATTCAATGAACTTGTCATTCTTGATTCTTATGCAATTGTTACAATCGAGTAGCATGATTTTCTATCTTAGATGGCTCGCAGCACCGCCAATTCTCTGAACTAAGACAACTGAAAATCAATTCTCAACATTCCTATTATACTTTTTTTTTGAATTTGAGTCAACTGGAAATAATCCCCATTTAAATAACCAAATCCCTATATCTCTGATTACTTTTTCAGGATATATTTTTTCTTACTGCCATTTTTCTTTTTATCCCAACTTTTATTCCAAGTTTTCGAATTGCTAAAGATAGCTATGAAAATATTTGCAAATATAAAGTAACCTATCACCAAATGTATGGAATCAGTTGTCAGGTATTGTCGATCCAAGCCATCCTTTAAATGAAATAGTATAATTGTTTCGTTAACAATTAAAAAGGTTGGCCAGTAACTTTTTTTGAAAAAAGTAGACATTTTCATGATTTGTTACCGCTTTCTATTCGTATAAACTTAGTATACTACTAGGCAGTAAAATAAGCAAATAGGATAGTAAAAACAAACAGCTATACAACTATTCAAAAAACGAACCAGCTTGACTGGTTCGTTTTGTTTTATATAGTCCTACTTCCTATACATCTTAAATTGTAGGAAGAGGTCACTGTAGATTCCTGTCCATTTATGGTCGAATTTTTCATAAACTTCGAGGTGTTTCATTGTATCTGCATCTGGATAGAAGGACTTGTCCTCTTTTGTCTCCTCTGGGAGCATTTCCTTAGCAGCTGTATTTGGTGTTGCATAGCCCACATACTCAGCATTTTTTAGAGCATTTTCAGGCTTCAACATAAAATTAATGAAGGCATAAGCTGCATCTTGGTTCTTGACAGTTTTAGGAATAACCATATTGTCAAACCAGAGATTGCTTGCTTCTGTCGGTACAACATATTTGAGGTTAGGATTCTTTTCCAACATCTGGCTAGCTTCCCCTGAGAAGGTCACACCGATAGCAGCATTGTTCTGAATCATGTAACCCTTCATCTCATCCGCCACAATTGCCTTGATATTAGGAGTTAGCTCATACAGTTTATCAACCGTTTGTGATAGTTGTTGAGGATCTTTTGAGTTGAGGCTATAGCCTAGTGAGTTAAGACCTAAACCAAGTACTTCACGCGCCCCATCAAAGAGCATGATCGAATCCTTGTATTCTGGTTTCCAGAGGTCGTCCCAATGTTCAGGCGCTTCTTCCACCATGGTTTCATTGTAGACAATTCCCAAAGTTCCCCAGAAGTATGGGATAGAGTATTCATTGTTTGGGTCAAGGACTGGTTGAGAAATTCTGGACCAATATTCTCAATTCCCTCAATCTTACTATAATCCAGTGGAACTAAGAGGTCTTCATCCTTCATCTTGTTAATCATGTACTCACTTGGGATAGCAATATCATAGGTTGTCCCACCCTGCTTGATTTTCGTGTACATGGCTTCATTAGAGTCAAAGGTTTCGTACTGGACTTGAATCCCGGTTTCTTCTGTAAATTTCTCTAGAAGTTCAGGATCGATATAGTCTCCCCAGTTGTAGATGACCAATTTTTGACTATCACGGCTATTGATTTTACTATCAAGATGATAGGAAATTCCCCACAAGACAAGGATAATGGCTAAAATTCCAGCTAAAAATGAATAGAGTCGTTTCATGCTTTCTCCTCCTTCTCACGTGAAATGAAGTAATATCCAACTACTAGGATAATACTAAAGAGAAAGACCAAGGCTGAAAGAGCATTGATTTCTAGCGAAATTCCCTTACGAGCCCGAGAGTAGATCTCGACTGAGAGAGTTGAAAATCCATTACCTGTTACAAAAAGGTCACGGCAAAGTCATCTAGTGAATAGGTGAAAGCCATAAAGTAACCTGCGATGATAGACGGCGTTAGGTAAGGGAGCATAATTTCCTTGAACATCTGGAACTGGCTAGCTCCAAGGTCATAGGCCGCATGAATCATATCCCCATTCATCTCTTTCAATCGTGGCAAGACCATGAGCACTACGATTGGAATGGAGAAGGCCACGTGACTAGACAGAACAGTCAGAAAACCAAGTGAAAACTTGAGTTGGGTAAAGAGAATCAAAAAGCTGGCACCAATCATCACGTCTGGCGCAACCATCAAAATGTTATTGAGAGATAGAAAGGCTTCTTGGTACTTTTTACGTGATTGATAAATGTAAATGGCACCGAAAGTCCCAATAACAGTCGCAATCAAGGCTGATAGAAAGGCTAGTAAAAAGGTCTGAACCAAGATGAGCATGAGTCTTCCATCTCCAAACATGGTTTCAAAGTGAGACAAACTAAAGCCTGTAAAGCTATTCATATCGTCCCCGGCATTGAAGGCATATCCGATTAGGTAAAAGATTGGCAAATAAAGGACGATAAAGACAAAGGCTAGGTAAAGATTTGATAATTTTTTCATCGTTCTCTCCTTTCCTTAGTCACCCACATAGTGATAAACATAGTCAGGATAAGAACAACACCGATAGTTGAACCCATACCGTAGTTGTCATTGGTCAAGAAGTTCTGCTCGATGGCAGTCCCCAAGGTAATCACTCGGTTCCCCCCAATTAAACGGGTCAACATGAAAAGACTCAAACTTGGGATAAAGACAGATTGAACCCCACTTCTTACCCCGTTCATAGAGAGGGGGGAAGATGACATGACGGAAGGTTTCCCACTTGGTAGCACCAAGGTCATAGCTGGCATTGATGAGATTGTTATCCATATCATCCAAAACATTGAAGATGGGCAAAATCATAAATGGAAGTTCGATATAGCTTGCGACAAAGATAAATGAGAAATCTGTAAAGAGCAACTGCTGCGAACCGATTCCGATAAATTCGAGGAATTGGTTAATAGAGCCATTTTGACCAAAAATCCCGATAAAGGCATAGGCCTTAAGGAGAAGGTTAATCCAGGTTGGCAAGATGATTAGCATGAGCCAGAGTTGACGGTGTTTGAGACGAGTCAAAAACAAGGCTGTTGGATAGCTAATCAAGAGTGTCACTAGAGTCACAATCCCAGCATAAAGAACAGAGTTAAAACTCATTTTCAGATAGGTCAAGTTTTGTGACGCAAAATAGGATTTATAGTTTTCTAAACTAAACTGGCCTTCAATGTTGAAAAAGGATTGTCCAAAAATCAAGACCAAGGGTGCCAATACAAAGAGTGCAATCCAAAGCATGTAGGGCACTACAAAGAGTTTAGAGGTTGTTTTCTTCATCTCTTTCCTCCTCAATAGCGTTAATCAAACCTGCTTCATGCTCTTCGATTTCTACATACTCTTCGATACGAGCATCGAACTCTTCTTCTGTTTCATTGAGACGCATGATGTGGATGTCTTCTGGTTCAAAGTCCAGACCGATTTCCTCACCAACAATGGCCTTACGAGTTGAGTGGATCATCCATTCATTACCAAGTTCGTCATAGGCGATAATCTCATAGTGCACTCCACGGAATAGCTGCGTATCGACCTTCACTTGAAGTTTTCCTTCTTCTGGTAGAGTAATACGCAAGTCCTCTGGACGAATGACGACTTCGACTGGTTCATTTGGCTTCATCCCACCGTCAACCGCTTCAAATCGTTTGCCATTGAACTCGACCAAGTAGTCCTCAATCATGGTCCCTGGCAAGATATTTGATTCACCGATGAAGGTTGCAACAAAGTGGTTAATGGGCTCATCATAGATATCAACTGGTGTCCCAGACTGAACAATCTCACCATCATTCATGACAAAAATCCAGTCACTCATAGCCAGGGCTTCTTCCTGATCGTGGGTAACAAAAACAAAGGTAATACCCAATCGTTGTTGCAATTCACGCAATTCGTACTGCATGTCGGTTCGCAACTTCAGGTCAAGAGCTGACAAAGGCTCATCCAAGAGGACCACACGTGGTTGGTTGATAATCGCACGCGCAATTGCTACACGCTGACGTTGTCCTCCAGAAAGCTTACGAATAGAACGTTTTTCAAAACCTTCCAACTGTACCATCTTAAGTACTTCTAGCACACGTCGTTCGATTTCTTTCTTATCGACCTTACGCAAACGCAATGGAAAGGCAACATTTTCAAAGACATTCATATGTGGGAACAAGGCATAAGACTGAAAGACCGTATGAACATCGCGCTTATTGGTCGGGATATCATTGATTCGCACACCATCCAACAAAATATCACCAGTCGTTGCATCCAGCAAACCTGCGATGATATTGAGAATAGTTGATTTCCCTGAACCAGACGCTCCTAGCAGTGTGTAAAATTTTCCTTCTTCCAACTCAAAGTTAATATCCTTGAGAACCTTGGTGTCGCTATCTTCAAAAACTTTAGAAACGTTTCTGAATTCGATAATTGGTTTTTTCAATTCCTCTAAATTCCTTTTTCTTCGTAAATTAACAGATTGGGACCTTGTTAAATGCTAGCAATAACTGTAAGGAATTGACCCAAACCATATCTAGCGATAGAATCCCAATCTTTGTATAATGTGTAATAATAATGTTATTCGTGTTCACCCAAGATACGAACTTCTCGCTCTAAGGTAACACCTGAATGTTCTTTAACTTTTTCAATGACAGACTCAATTAAGTCTTCATAATCTCGAGCAGTCCCATCGGCTACATTAATCATAAAACCTGCATGTTTTTCTGAGACTTCGACACCACCGATACGGTAGCCCTTCAAACCAGCTTCTGAAATCAATTGTCCTGCAAAATGCCCAACTGGACGTTTAAAGACAGAACCACATGATGGATATTCCAATGGTTGTTTGAGTTCACGAAGATGGGTCAAGCGGCCCATTTCTTGATTAATAATCTCATAATTCCCTGGAGATAGTGCAAATTTAGCTGATAAGACTACTGCTCCAGAATCTTGAATAGCTGAATGACGGTAACCAAAGGCTAAGTCCTTGGCTGATAAAGTCTCGATTTCCCCATCCTTGGTCAATACTTTGCAAGACTGCAAAATATGAGCAATCTCACCTCCATAAGCACCAGCGTTCATAAAGACAGCACCACCGACGCTTCCGGGAATGCCACAGGCAAACTCAAATCCTGTCAAACTATGGCGTAGAGCAATACGAGTGGTCAAAATCAAGTTAGCTCCAGCTTCTGCTTCAATCGTATAACCATCGACTGAAACATTGTTGAGCTTGTCACACATAATGACAAAGCCACGGACTCCACCCTCTCGGACTATAATATTACTGGCATTTCCAAGAACCATCCATGGGATATTTTCTTGATTAGCAAACTTAACCACACGGGCCATCTCATAATGATTGCGAGGAAAAGCTAAGTAATCTGCCTTCCCTCCGACTTTGGTATAGGTATAAGTTTTCAATGGCTCATCGAATCGAATATCAATTCCTTCTAAGGTTTCTTTTAATTTATCTAATACAGTCATCTTTCTTATCCTTTAATAAAATTCATTCCATTATACCATTTTTAGCGATTTTTTTCGACGATTTGAAAAGCTTTTTTATTCATACAAGTAAAAAAGAGGTCAGACCTCTTTTGCATGATTATTTTTTATACAAGATAGTTTTTGTAAAGTATACAAATAGAACAACTTCCACTGCCAACAATCCTTCAACAAGAAGCGGATTTGAAATCCAACCAACCTGAGATAGACTCGGAGCCAGATCAAAGAAGGCATGTAAACCATAAGCAGTTGCTAGATAAATCCAATTCTTTTGACGGACTGCTTGATAAACCCAGAAAGAGAGACCGATTTGCATAACAAGAGCAAGTACACGCTCAACACCTAGTAAATAAACCTGCCATACAGATAGGGACTGAACTGTTTCAAGTGTATTTTTGGGAAGGAGAGTTGCCAAATCTGGATTTGAAGACTCTAATAACGAAAAGAAGATCAAAAGACTAATCAAGCTTCCCATTCCGAGGTAGAGCAATTCCAAGCCACCATGGCCAAGTCCATAGGCGAGGGCATCAGAATCTTCCAAAGCTCTCTTCTTCTCTAACCATTTAAAGAAGACAAGTCGAGCCGTTTCTTCAAACAAAGCAGCCATACAGATCCCATAAATCACATAGAGAAGGGGATTTTCCGTCATGAGTGGAACTGTCCCATCCTTTTGTGGATGAAGAACTATAAGGTGAACAATTTTCTCCAGTACTTGAGATGAGACAAAAAATGCAACTGCCCCAAGTCCTAAAACTGAAAGGTTAATCTTGTACTTCTTTTTTGAGAACCAAATGGCAGCTATGAGAACTACAAATAAAGCTATCATTGTGATTATTACATGAATTTTCATACTTTTCTCCTTTTATTCAGCCTGATCGATATCTTTTTTCATCTCATCAACATTGAACTTAGCAAAGAGGTACTGACGATCCTGGACAGGGAAACGTTGATCCAACTGATCGACAGCTCCAACCTCTACGATTCCTTCCTTGATGACAAAGTCCATAACGTGACCACCAAAGGTTAGGTCATCTGAGATAAAGTGCAAATGATAGCCTGCGACACTGACACCATGGAAAATTTCAGGTGTCCAGAATCCAACGATAGTCCCAGATACATTTTCGCAACTATATTCAGGCTGATGAGTCGCAACCTCAGCAAATTTCGTTTCGCTTGTCGATTTTGGAATCATGCGAACATGCATGTGTTTAAAATCACCATGAATCTTAATCGAACGGAAAAGATTTTCTCCATCATAGTAGGACTCAATACGTTTTTCTAGCTCCTGATCAGTCATTTCAAAACGCTGGCGGAAAATAACTTCTGCCTGGTGGGGTACAACTGCCGCATAGGGAATCAGCGCGTCTGGTGAAACTTCAACGATTTCAGGCTTCTCACCTGAACCCTTAGCTTGATAGGCTTTACCATCTAAGACAATTAACTCCCCATCAATAGAGTCCAAGGTTCCTAGCCCTAAATCTCCATGTTCAAGTAACTCACCAACTGTCATAGTCCCGCCGTAAAGTCCTGCCATCAAGGCTCCCAAAGTATTATATTGGAATAATTTAACTGGTTCTTGCACCTTTATCATCTCACTCTTCTTTGAAAATTTTACTTTCTAAGTATATCATATTTCTTCTTAGAATTGAACGTTGAAAAGCCTTTTAACATTGCCAAACGTCTAAAAAAAAGGTACAATGTAACAAAATCAAGAGAGGTCTGGAATGAAGCAAGAAAGTAAGTACGAACAAGTTGTTCACTATCTAAAAGAAGAGATTGAATCAGGAAAACTTCAAACAGGAAGTCGTCTACCTTCTATCCGAAAACTCAGTCAAGACTTCCACTGCAGTAAAGATACTGTGCAGCGTGCACTTTTGGAACTCCGATACGAGAAATACATTTACTCCAAACCTCAAAGTGGCTATTATGTTTTAGAACAACAAGCTAGCCACGAAGATCTCGTTATCTCGGTCAATGACGAACATGCTGCTGCCTATGATGATTTTCGTCTTTGTGTCAATGAAAGCTTGATCGGTCGAGAAAATTATCTCTACAACTACTATGAACACCAAGAGGGTTTAGAAGAATTACGAAAGTCTGTTCAGAAACTACTGTTTGAGCAAGCTATCTATAGTAAACCCGACCAATTAGTCATGACAACTGGAACCCAGCAAGCACTGTTTATTCTTTCTCAAATTGACTTTCCAGGTAAGGGCCAAGAAATACTGGTCGAACAACCAACCTATCACCGAATGAACCAACTTCTGCTGGCTCAAAATCTTCCCTATCAAACCATTGAACGTCGGGTGGATGGCATTGACCTGAAAGAACTTGAAAAACATTTTAAAAGTGGTAACATTAAATTTTTCTACACCATTCCTCGATTCCACTATCCTCTGGGTCATTCATATTCTGAAGAGGAGAAACGTGCTATCCTTGATCTAGCAGCCAAATATCAAATTTATATCGTTGAAGATGATTATCTGGGAGATCTAGATCCTAAAATGGGACAAACCTTTCATTATTTGGACCAAAATGATTTGGTCATCTACATCAAGTCTTTTTCTACAAGTATTTTCCCTGCACTTCGAATCACTGCTCTCATACTTCCAAATGTTATGAAAGAAGCTTTTGTCTCTTATAAAAACATTCTGGACTATGATAACAACCTCATTATGCAAAAGGCTTTATCTCTCTATATTGATAGTCAACTCTTTGAAAAAAATAGAGTAGCAAGATTGGCACTGCAAGAGAAAAGTCAAGACTTCATTCATAAGCTATTAAAATCTTATCCCCTTTCCCTACCAAACTATCCTCTCCATGATGGACTTTTACTTGATCTCAGAAACTATCCTAAGATTGCAAGCCTCAAACATAGCTCTTTAAATCTAGACTTTTTCGAATCGTCCTACATTGAAACTTGCCCTTATCAATTTGCTAAGGTTCCTTTAGAAAATCTTGAAACAACATTAAACTACTTAAAAACAGAGAGTGGAACAGAAATCGGTAATTCGTTAGAATTCGATTTCGTCGTCCCACCTCCGCACAGTTGAGTAGGGCTGTAAAAGCTGATGAAATCAGCGTAGTAGAGCCCACTCAACCACTGCGTCTTGCTTGATAATCCAATGACAATTGAGAGGCTAGGACTTTTGTCCCAGCCTCTGTTATTTTTTATTGCTCTACTTCTGTTAGCTTGGCAGCTTTTTCAAGATATGTTTGATAAGTACCATCATCTTTCAGTTTTTGAATAACCTTATCAACTACTTCCTTCAAATCTGAGTTGCCTTTCTTGATAGCAACTGCATTTTCTTCGCCTTCTTTCATAGTTAAGCTTACTGTTGCGACAGCCAAGTCAGCATTTTTTGTTGCATAGCTGAGAGCTACTGGCTCGTCCATATGAACAGCATCAACCTTACCTGATTGAAGTTCATTAACAGCTTCACCCATATTTGTCAATGAAGTCAACTGCGCTTTAGGAAGTTGCTCTTTGACCATAGATTCAGGGACAGTTCCTTTTTGAGCTGCAATACTGGCACTAGCAAGAGAATCCAAATCTTTGTATTTTTCAAGATCAGTTTTTCTGATTAGGAAGCTAATCTTGTTTTCATAGTAAGGAATTGAGAAATCAAAGACTTCTTTTCTTTCTTCAGTTGCACTGATTCCCGCAATGGCCAGATCTGCTTTCCCTGTTTGAAGACTGGTCAAGACATTATCAAAACTCATGCTGGAAACTTCCAATTTCACTCCAAGTTCATCAGCGATAGCTTGTGCCATATCAATATCAGCACCTACAACTTGGTTCTTGCCATCCACAAGTGCTTGAAACTCAAATGGTGCATAGTCTGGGCTAGTTGCGACTACTAATTTACCTTTGTTTGATTGCCTCTACTGCAGACTGTGAGCTTGAGCTAGATGATTGGCAAGCAACTAAAAAGAAACTTGCAAGAAAACTACATAAGACAAATATCCATTTTTTTAATTTCATAAATAAACAACCTCTCTGTCAATTTTGTATAATTATAACTCGGCGAACCTCATTTGCCAAGTGTAAATTTAATATTTATTTATTTTTTCATTTTTTTAAACAAAAAAGAAGCTTTTATTCATTATTCAGCTCCTTTTTCTGTATATTTAATCAATTTTAAATTTTTACAATTCGACAATCTTACCTGTTTCAAAGTAAACAACCCATTCACAGATATTTTTTGCATAGTCACCGATACGCTCCAAGTATGAAATCACTTGGAAGTAATCGCGACCTGTGACGATAGCATCTGGATTCTTTCTGATTTCTTCAGTTGCCAAATCACGAATATTTTCAAAGTAATGGTTGATTTTTTCATCCATGGTTGCAACTTCATAGGCCTTATCAACGGATCCGTTTAGATAAAGTTCGAGGGTTGTTTCTACGAAATCTTTAACATCACGTCCCATTTTTTTGATTTCTTCTTCGACAGCTGGGATACGTTGTTCACCCTTCATACGAATGGTTGCCTCAGCGATAGATACTGCGTGGTCCCCCATACGTTCCAAGTCTGAAACAGCCTTTAGAACTGTTAGAACTGTACGTAAGTCTTGTGATACTGGCTGTTGAAGGGCAATGATTTCAAATGATTTCTTTTCAAGTTTCAATTCGTATTCATTGACTTCTGCGTCTTGCTCGATGACTTCTTTAGCCAAGTCACGGTCATGAGTGACAAAAGCACGTACAGTACGATTGATTTGGGAAAGAACTTCTTGTCCCATGGCGTAGAATTGGTTGTGCAATTTCTCTAAATCTTCTTCAAATTGAGATCGTAACATCTTTCTCCTTATCCAAATTTACCTGAAATGTAATCTTCTGTTTCCTTATGTTGTGGATAGAGGAACATTTCCTTGGTATCGTTAAATTCAATCAAATCTCCATTGAGGAAAAAGCCTGTTTTATCAGAGATTCGAGATGCTTGCTGCATGGAACGAGTAACCAATAGCATGGTGTACTTGTCCTTGAGTATATATAGGGTTTCTTCGATTTTCCCAGCCGAGATAGGGTCTAAGGCTGAGGTTGGCTCATCCAAAAGGATGATCTTTGGACTAGTCGCCAATACACGGGCTACACAGACACGTTGTTGTTGTCCACCTGATAGACCAATTGCTGAATCATGCAAGCGATCCTTGACCTCATCCCAGATTGAAGCACGCTGTAAAGCTTTCTCCACAGCTTCGTCCAAGACTTGCTTGTCTTTCTCTCCATTAATTCTTAGTCCATAAACAACATTTTCGTAGATAGACATTGGGAAGGGATTGGGTTGTTGGAAAACCATTCCGATTTCCTTACGTAACTCAACGGTATCAGTACGAGGGCTATAGATATTGTGCCCATTATAAACCACTGATCCAGTTGTCGTGACTTCAGGATTAAGGTCACCCATTCGGTTAATAGCCTTGAGCAGGGTTGATTTCCCAGATCCAGAGGGACCGATAAGGGCGGTAATTTCCTTAGGTTGGAATGATAAGGAAACACTATTCAAAGCCTTCTTTTTGTTGTAATAAACAGACAGGTCTTTGACCTGTAAAATCGGTTCTGTCATACTGTTTCCTTTCTAACCAAAGTGTCCAGTTACATAGTCATTGGTAGACTGTAGCTTGGCATTTTGGAAAATGTTTGACGTTTTATCGTACTCAATTAAATCACCTAAGTAGAAAAATCCAGTATAGTCACTTGCACGTGCAGCCTGTTGCATACTGTGGGTCACGATAATAATTGTAAAGTCCTTCTTCAACTCTAACATAGTTTCCTCGAGCTGAGCTGTCGCAATCGGATCCAAGGCTGATGCCGGCTCATCCATCAAGAGGATGTCTGGTTTTACAGAAATAGCACGCGCGATACAGAGACGTTGCTGCTGACCACCTGAAAGCGTCAAGGCTGATTTATGAAGGTCGTCTTTGACCTGATCCCAGAGGGCAGCCTGACGAAGAGAGGTTTCTACAATTTCATCAAGGACTTTCTTATCCTTAACACCTGCACGTTCGTGTGCAAAGGTGATGTTACGGTAGATTGATTTAGCAAATGGGTTTGGACGTTGGAAAACCATTCCGATGTGTTTACGCATTTCATAAACATTGATTTCAGGACGGTTAACGTCAATTCCTTGATAGAGAATTTGTCCAGTAACCTTTGCAATATCAATAGTATCATTCATACGATTGAGACTGCGTAGGTAGGTTGATTTCCCAGAACCTGATGGACCAATCAAGGCCGTAATTTTATTTTTTTCGAATTGCATATCCACGCCCTTGATGGATTCATTCTTACCATAGTAAACATGTAAATCCTTCGTAGAGAGGGCCACTTTTTCTTCTGGAAAAGTGATGATATGCCTTTCATCCCAATTATATTTTGACATGGCTTCTCCTTTAGGCTGCGGTTAATTTCTTATGTAGATAGCTTCCGAGTTTACGTGCTCCAAAGTTAAAGATTAAGATAAAGATGAGGAGCACCGACGCAGAACCTGCTGAAACAAGTGTTCCATCAGGAATAGTTCCTTCACTATTGACTTTCCAGATATGGACAGCCAAGGTTTCTGCTTGACGGAAGATTGAGATTGGACTACTTACGCTGAGAACATTCCAGTTAGACCAGTCCAGAGCTGGTGCAGATTGACCTGCTGTGTAGATGAGGGCTGCAGCTTCACCAAAGATACGACCTGATGCAAGCACGATACCCGTTACAATACCAGGAAGAGCTTCAGGAATAACGACATGAAGGACTGTTTCCCAACGAGAGAGTCCAAGCGCCAAACCTGCTTCACGTTGCGTATGGTGAACGTGTTTCAAACTGTCTTCAACGTTACGAGTCATCTGAGGTAGGTTAAAGACGGTTAAAGCCAAGGCACCTGAAATAATTGAAAATCCATACTCGAACTGGACTACAAAGATGAGGTAACCAAAGAGACCTACAACAACGGATGGTAGAGAAGACAAGATTTCAATACAGGTACGGACAAAATTTGTAATCCGACCTTTTTAGCATACTCTGCTAGGAAAATTCCAGCCCCCATTGATAGAGGTACAGAGATGAATAAGGTAATCACCAAAAGGAAAAAGGAATTATAGAGCTGAATCCCAATACCACCACCTGCTTGATAGGAGGATGATTTTCCTGTCAAGAAAGACCAAGAAACATGAGGTAAGCCTCGAACTAAGATATAGAGAATCAAGGAAGCTAGAATGGTTACAATGATTCCTGCGATGGTGTAGAGGACAGCTGTTGCAAGTTTATCTAATTTCTTAGCGTGCATAGTTTTTCTTTCCTCTCTCTTTCGTAATCAATTTAATAACACTGTTAAAGGCCAAGCTCATCAAAAGTAATACTAAGGCCAGTGACCAAAGAACATTATTATCAACAGTTCCCATAACGGTATTACCGATTCCCATGGTCAAAACAGATGTCAGAGTCGCTGCTGGTGTTGTCAATGAAGTTGGAACAACTGCTGAGTTACCAACAACCATCTGAATAGCCAGGGCTTCACCAAAGGCACGCGCCATCCCAAAGACTACTGCCGTAAAAATACCTGAACGAGCAGCCTTCAAGGTTACACGCCAGATGGTTTGCCAACGAGTTGCACCCATAGCTAAACTTGCTTCACGATAGTGGCGGGGCACTGCACGTAGGCTATCTGTTGTCATAAATGTTACAGTCGGCAAAATCATAACGAAGAGGACAAAAATCCCTGATAAAATACCGAAACCTGTTCCACCAAAGACACTACGTACAAATGGTACCACGACCTGCAAACCGATAAATCCATAAACTACGGAAGGAATCCCAACTAGGAGTTCGATAGCCGGTTGCAAAATCTTAGCTCCTTTTGGAGACACCTCTGTCATAAAGACAGCAGCACCAATGGCAAATGGTGTTGCAATAATAGCTGACAGGATGGTAACAATAAAGGAACCTAAAATCATTGGAAGGGCACCAAATTGTTTCCCAGAAGGATTCCAAGTTGCACCAAAAAGAAAATCAAAGATATTCACACCATTGACAAAGAAGGTCGATAAGCCTTTCTGGGCCACGAAAATCAAAATCATAGCAACGATGATGACAATCAAAGAAAGGCAGGCAAAGGTTAGCCCTTTTCCTAATTTCTCAAGACGAGAATTTTTTGAAGGAGAGAGCAATTTTTTTGATAATTCTTCTTGATTCATTATTGGCTCCCTTCTACCGCTGTCACAGTACCTACAGCATCTTTTTCAACTTTCATTTCCTTGACAGAAATATAGCCCATTCCTTTAACAATTCCATTTTGCGCTTCGTCTGAAAGGACAAAGTTTAGGAATTCGGCAACCAATTCATTTGGCTCACCAAGTGTATACATATGTTCATAAGACCACAAAGGCCAATTATTCGTTGTAACGTTTTCTGAGATTGGCTCATAACCATTAAGTTTAATAGTCCCAACCGAATCATCAACATAGGCGAAAGCTAGGTAAGAAATAGCACCCGGTGTTTGGGAAACGATGGACTTCACCATACCGTTAGAATCCTGCTCCTGACTTTGAACCGCTGACTGACCATTCATAATCACACTGTCAAAGGTAGCACGAGAACCTGAGCTCGCAGCACGGTTGATAATAGAAATAGCTAAATCCTTACCGCCGACTTCCTTCCAATTAGTGATTTCTCCTGTAAAGATTTGTCGGAGCTGGTCTGTCGTAAGATTATCAACATCTACTTCTTTGTTGATGATAACAGCTATTCCCGCAACAGCTACCTTGTGGTCAACTAAGGCAGACGCATCGATACCATCTTTCTCTTCAGCGAACACATCAGAGTTTCCAACATCAACTGCACCTGACTGAACTTGAGACAGACCTGTACCTGAACCACCGCCTTGAACATTGACTGTTTTACCAACGTGTACGGACGCAAATTCATCTGCTGCCGCCTCGACTAAAGGTTGAAGGGCAGTTGAACCGACAGCCGTCATAGACTCCCCACGATCAATCCAACTTGCACATCCTGCTAGCGAACCAGCAAGTAAAAGAGTTGCAAGAGAGATGGTGAGTTTTTTAAATTTTTTCACTATTTGTCTCCTTGAAAATAATGATGAATAGCTTGAATTTTTGCCCTTATTTTCTAATGTTTTCAGGGAAAATCCATACTTCCACTATAACATAGAATACAGTTTTTGACTAGTTTTTCACCTGAAACCTCAAGCCCTTGGGAAAATAATTCTTCAAGGTATTTCCGGTTACTTTTGCAAAACCTAGACCATTTCCACCAACCAAAACTTGGTACCAACCATTTGGAAAAGTTTCAGCTAATTGGACCGTTTCACCAGCTACATATTTGACAAAGTCTTCTTGATGAATTTCGATTCCTTGCTTGACTTGGCTTGGTTTTAAAGCTAAGCCAAGAGCAAAACTTGGTTCAAAACGTTTTTTCTTAAAAGTTCCAAGATGAAGACCATTACGAGCTATCTTGAGTTTTCCTATATCGGGTAGGACTTCTGGCAAGAGATAAAGCTGGTCTCCAAAAACTTGTAGGACACCGGTCAGTTTTTCTTTAAGATGTTTTTTCTCAAAATCCTGCCATAAGGAAATCTGTTCACGAGATAGGTTGGATTTAGAAGGTTTGAACTTCCCAGCCTTGTTTTGGCCTTTAAACTGAAGATGGGCCACGAACTGACCTTCTCCCTTAAAGTGATGAGGGTACATTCTAGCTGTTTCAGGTAAATCAATCCCAGGTACCATTCCATTGATGTGTTGGATTGGAATCAATTCAAAATGATAGCTATCCAGTAACCATTGGACGATTTCTTCGTTTTCTTCTGGAGCCCAAGTACAAGTAGAATATACAAGTCGACCGCCATCAGCCAACATAGTAACTGTATCTGCTAAAATCTCACGTTGTAGACTAGCGCACTGACTAGGATAATCCTCACTCCAATAATCCATAGCATCGGGCTGTTTACGAAACATTCCTTCTCCTGAGCAAGGTGCATCTAGAACAATCAGGTCAAAATAACCTTTAAAGACCTTGGCTAAACGGTCTGCAGATTCATTAGTTACAACAACATTAGTCGATCCAAAGCGTTCCATATTTCAACCAAAATCTTTGACCGTTTGCTTGAAATCTCATTTGAAACAAGAAGACCATCTCCTGCAAGATAGGAGGCCAGTTGAGTGGATTTCCCACCGGGAGCCGCTGCCAAGTCTAAGACCTTCATACCTGGCTTTGGCTGGGCTACTTGTGCGACCATTTGTGCAGCTGGTTCTTGTGAATAGACCAAGCCAGTTACATGTTCTGGTGATTTCCCTGAAACCTTCCCATAGTAGCCCCAGGGTGTATTGGGAATAGCATCTGAAAAAGAAAGCTGTCTTTCTTTTAAAGGGTTGATACGAAAAGCAGAAACAGCCTCATCATCAAAAGAGGCAAGAAAAGCTCTTGCCTCATCTCCCAATATTGTTTCGTATTTTTTTACAAATCCATCTGGAAATTGCATGTAGATTTATTTCCTTTCATAGATATAGGATTGAATCTCATCTTTCATCTCGACTGGCACCATCATAACGGCCTGTCGTGTTTTGAAATCGACTTCCTCACCAGCAATTGTAAGAACCTTATAACCCAAACTCTCACCTAGAATACTTGCAGCTGCATAATCCCAAGGTTGTAAATAAGTGATATAAGTTAAAAGTCGACCTGATAGCACCTTGGCAAAACTAATAGCGGCGCTGCCATAAACTCGTGTACCAAGTGCAGCGTTTCCCAAATCTGCTAAGCCCCATTCGTTAGTCGCTAACATTCCAGAATTACCAGACACCAAAAATTCTCTCAATGGTTTCTTTTTAAAGAGTGGCAAAAGTTCATCATTGCGACAGGGCGGGAAGTCTCCTCCACCATGGTAACAATCGCCCTTCATAACATCATAAATAATACCAAACTTACCAATACCATCCTCAAAATAGGCCAGCATAACGGCAAAATCTTCACCTTGTGCTACGAAGTTGTTGGTTCCATCAATAGGATCAATAATCCATACAGAACCTTGTCCTACTGCTGCACGCATGCAGCCTTCTTCAGCACAAAATAGATCATCTGGATAGCGAGAACGGACTTTTTTAATAAGTAAGTCTTGAACTTCTTTATCTAACTTAGTTACCAAATCTGTAGGGGAAGACTTTCTCTCAACATGGAGATCTTCTTTCATATGCTGGAGAATGTATTCCCCAGCTTCCCTGACAATTTCTTTGGCAAATGTAAATTTATTTTCCAAGTGAAATCTTCCCTTCTCCTTTTTCTTTGGCCAACTGGACTGCACGGTAGAAAGAGTATCCACTAACTGATTCAAACTCACGTCCCAAACGTTTTTCTTCGCTCTTGCTTGGAACAACCGCTTTGAATCCCTTGTAGGAATCTAGTAGTTTCTTAGCATCTACCTGTGTCTCATAGGCAGCTTCAACATCATTAAAAAAAGAAAGCACTGAAGCAAGTTCTTCAGTGCTCCACGACAAATCTAGTGGGTAACTATACTGTTTATTCATCTAATTAATACCAGCTCTTAATGTAGCTTCTTTCAATTCTTGCTTACGATAACTACGAGGAAGAAATGCACGAATCTCATCTTCATTAAAGCCAATCTGCATACGTTTATCATCAATGATGATTGGACGACGCAAAAGACTAGGATATTGCTCAATTAAATTAAGCAACTCTGTCACCGAGATACTTTCCACATCGATATTTAACTTTTGGAAAATTTTTGAACGAGTTGAAATGATGTCATCGGTACCGTTTTCGGTCAAGGAAAGAATGTGTTGCAATTCTTTTCTTGATAAAGGACTGGTCATAATGTTGTGCTCTTGGAAAGGCACTTTATGATTATCAAGCCAGGCCTTTGCCTTACGACATGATGTACAACTCGGTGATAAAAATAGTGTAATCATGCTATTCTCTTCTTTGCATACTTTTCTAACCCTATTATACAAAAAAATAAAGCGCTTGACTAGTTATTTTCCGTAAAAACCTACTTTTTTTAAAGAAAAAAATAGGTTTTTTTCGTACAATTTTTAAAACATTTTTTTATGCATTTATTCTCTTTTCGGTAATTTTTTCCAACTTAGTAGATAAACAAATCCAAAAATTAACTCATACAAGCAGAAAAATAGGAGAAAGGCATGCAGGAAAAAATCCTCTGGTAGGATGAGAATGACTGGATCTTTAGCGGGATCAAAAAGCCAGGTATCATCACCTACAAATAGAATCTGATGAAACAAGGTAAAGAATTGTTCAAAACCAATGAAGACACCAACTAAACCAAGAATCAAAGGTAAAGACAGCATGATCAAGAGACCTCTGCGATATAGAGACAGAAAACCTTTCTGAATGACTTGCTTCCAAAAAAGGTAGAAAATCGGTAGAGTTACGATTGCTACTCCTTGCGCTAGGTGAAAGAGTCCCTTTACAACCGCAAAGTGGTGAATTCCAGAGGCAGACGAAGGAAAATCTGGCATTGCTAATACTTGACTCAATGGATTGGTCAAATAATTCATCAAAACATTAAAGTTATGTTGGATGGTCTGAGGTTGGACATGAACACGACTTGTCAGATTTAACCAAGAAATTTCCAGAGGGTAAACCAACCAAGACAGATAGATGGTCAATAAAATAGCAAGAGAGAGGAGAAAGAGAAGACTTCCTACAAAAGTAAATTTAGTTTTCATCGAAATTCCACTCCGAAAGACTTGAGAGAACATGGGTTGGGGCGATTGGTAAATCCGCTACTTCTTCAGGTTTTGTAAATCCTGTCGTCACCAAAAGGCTAGGAATTCCATTGTCAATACCAGCACGGATATCAGTCAGGTAATTATCCCCCACCATGACAATTTCTTGGCGTTCAAGTCCTAGGTGTTCAACAGCCTTATCCATAATAATCGCGTTTGGTTTTCCAATATAAACTGGTTTTACACGAGTGGCTACCTCAAGAAGAGTAATCAGAGAACCAGCACCAGGTAAAAGTCCACGTTCTGTTGGAATATTTAAATCTGGATTGGTGCCGATAAAATGAGCACCTTTATGGATAGCTAGGGTTGCAGTAGCAAATTTTTCATAGTCAACTTGCCAATCCAAACCTACAACCACATAGGCTGGATTTTCTTTATCTTCAACATAACCAGCTGCTTGAATAGCTTCCTTGAGCCCTGCTTCTCCAATCACATAAACGGTCTTTTCAAGTCCCAGGTCATTCATGTAATCAATGGTCGCTAAGGTTGCAGTATAGATTGTCGATACAGGCGTGTCAATATTAAACTGATTTGCCAACATCTCTTGGACACTTTCAGGTGTACGAGTGGTATTATTTGTTACAAAGAGATAAGGAATTTCCCTTTTCTGCAGCTCATGTACAAAGCTTCTCCCGCTGGAATTCTATCTTTTCCTTTATAAATTGTACCGTCTAAATCAATTAAATAGCCTTTATAAGTCATACATTTCTTTCTAATCTGTGTTAATTTCTTGCCAAATTATCTTTGCCTGAGCATTGATATCGCCATCACTTGTGACTTGGTGATTGCTTTCTAGTTGATTCAATTCATAACTAGAAGTAATCATACCACCTGGTCTAACTTCCTTGACATACTTGAGGTTGATTTTTTTAGGAATATGATTGGTTAGAAAATCTGCTCCCATGACCTCAAAAATCCAGTCTAGGTATTTGCTGTTATTGACGTGGCCATTCATATCCAAGTCGTAAAAACGGACATGATAGTCCTTGCTAATCGCTTCTTCCAACTCAGTGTATTTTGGTCCACGGATCAGTTTCTTAGAAAACTCAGATTGATAAGGTGCGACTATTTCAGGCTCTACAGGGTGGACCTTACGACTATCACGATCCATAAGGACAAAGGTAGCTACCATGCGAATGATTTCTTGACCAGCTTCATCATAAATAGTAAAACGGCGGTAGCAAAATAGACGATTGTAAGTCAAGGCCTCTGTTTCGATGGTAATTTCCTCAGCAAACCGAGGAAGTCTAATCACATCGATATCATAATCAGTGATAATCCAAACTAGATTATACTGTTCTAAAACATCCTTGTCACTCACTCCTAGATTAATTGATTGCATTCCTGATACTTGCAGGGACAACAAAATAACATCTGGCAACTTGATATGGCCATTCATATCAGCCATATCAAAAGGAATTTTCATCTTCATTTGATAAGTTAAGCCCATAATTCTACTCCAATATAAATCGTTCTGCTACTGTATCTCCTAAAAAGAGACCTTTTTTTGTCATTCGTATTTGTTGACCTTCTACTTGTAAAAGACCTTGATGACACAAATCTCTTACAACTTGACCATATAAATTGTCAAAAGATGTGCCAAATTTTTCTTCGAATCTTGCTTTTGAAACTCCTGTCTTCTTGCGAAGTCCAAGAAACATCTCTTCTTCCATTTGTTCCCTTAGACTCAGGTGTTCCTCATTGATGCGAGCATTGCCTTCTTCTACTGCCTTTAAATAATGGCGGATAGGCCCATGATTTTTATAGCGAACACCGTTTACATAGCCAGACGCACCTGCACCTATACCATAATACTCAGCATTATCCCAGTACATAAGATTATGACGACTTTCAAAACCAGGTTTTGAAAAATTTGAAATTTCATAATGCTCAAAACCAGCACGCTCTAATTCAGCAATGATATATTCAAACATTTCAGCTTCTACTTCTTCTTTAGGAAGTGGTAACTTCCCACGACGCATACGATTCATAAAGACCGTATGGTTTTCCAAAATCAAGCTATAGAGACTCATATGGGGAATGTCCAAAGCGATGGCCTTGGCAACATTGTCCTTGACCTGGTCCATAGTCTGACCAGGAAGAGCGTAAATCAGGTCAATGGAAATATTATCAAACCCTGCTAACTTGAGACGATCAATGTTTTCATAGATATCTTTTTCCAAGTGGCTTCGACCAATTTTTTTCAGCATTTTGTCATCAAAGGTTTGGACACCCAATGAAACACGGTTGACTGCTGAATTTTTCAAAACTGCAATCTTATCCTCATCCAAATCACCAGGATTAGCCTCAATGGTTAATTCTTCTAAGACTGACAAATCTAAGTTTTTAGTCAATCCATCCAGAAACACCTCTAACTGTAGCGCAGACAAGGCTGTCGGTGTACCTCCCCCAATATAGAGAGTACGCAACTTCTGAATGTCATAAGAATGAAATTCTTGCAGTAGATGTTCTAGATAGCTGTCTACTGGTTGATTTTTAATAAAGACCTTAGAAAAGTCACAATAATAACAGATTTGTGTGCAAAATGGAATGTGCACGTAAGCTGATGTTGGTTTCTTCTGCATAGTATTTATTATACCACAAAGACTTCCCTCAAGAAAAAAATCACCATCTCCGACTCTAAGGGAATCAAAAATGGTGATTTCTATTTTAATCTTCTTCGATTTCGATGATGATTTCTTGACCGTCTTCTGGATCTTCAACAACTACTTTTTCTTCAAATTGTTCCTTGAGATTGTTCAAGGTCTCTTTTGAAGCTTCAGTCGCTTGTTGAGCCAAAGATTTAGATTTTTCAAGAACTGAATCCAAGGTAATTTCGCCTGATTCTACTTGTTCTTTTGTCTTTAGAACAAAATCTCTGGTTTGTTCTTTGACTTCTGTCAATTTTTCAAGAGCTTGTTCCTTAGCATATTCTGGATTTTCTCTCAGATCTTCAATAAAGTCTTGTGCCTGACTAGTAACACGTTTCCCTTTTTCACTTGTTAGAAACAAGGCAACAGCCACACCTGAAACAGTTCCTAAAAGGATTGATGATAATTTTCCCATGAGCTTACTCCTTTATTATTTTTTGAAAAACTTACTTGCAATACGAACGGCAGATAAGCCTGCACTAGTCTTTAATGTTTTTGAACCTGCAGATGATGCTTTTTTACTCAAGACACGAGCCTGCTCATTTAAATCAGAAACAGAAACAGAAAGGTCTGCAACTGCTGTAAAGAGGGGATCAATGGTTGCAACTTTAATATTGATATCATCAGCAAGAACATTGACCTTGGCAAGAAGTTCGTTTGTGTGATGTAGAGTAACATTTACATCTGAAGTTAGCGTTTTAACAGTATTTTCTGTTTCATCAATTACACGTCCAACTTTTTGAAGGGTAATAATCAAATAAACAATAAATACAATCAAGGCAATAGCCACAAAAATATAAGCAACTTCTAACATTTTAATTCTCCTTTTTTACATTATAAAATGGTGCTTTTTTCCGATTTTGATAAACGATAATATAAATACCAAGTCCAATTAATAGAACAGACAACCACTGAGATACTCGAAGTCCAAAGAACATGAGACTATCTGTACGCATGCCCTCAATAATCATACGTCCAAAACCATACCAAATTAAGTAAAAGGCTGTGATATGACCACGACGAATGCCATTTAATCGGCGTCTAAAAATAACAATTAAAGTAAAACCAATCAGGTTCCAGATAGATTCGTACAGGAAGGTTGGCTGTCGATATGAGCCATCAATATACATCTGATTCTTAATAAAACCAGGTAAATAATCAAGGTTTTTCTACAACTGCTCCGTAAGCTTCTTGGTTAAAGAAGTTCCCCCATCGTCCTAGACTCTGAGCAATCATAACGCTCGGAGCTGCAATATCCAAGAAATCCCAGGTATTGATTAATTTACGGTCTGCGAAAATATAAAGTACAATCGCTCCGGTAATTAGACCGCCGTAAATCGCAAGACCACCATTCCAGACAGCAAATATCTCCCCTAAATGTTGGCTATAATAGTCAAATTTAAAAATAACATAGTAAAGTCTCGCGCCGATGATTGACAAAGGGAAAGCCACTAAGATAAAGTCCAGAATATCTTCTGATAAGATTTTCTTTTTAGGAGCTTCTTTACTTGCCAAATATACCGCTAAGATAAGGCCGGAAACGATACAAAGTGCATACCATCTAATGGCAAATGGACCTATTTGAAAAGCAACTGGATCAATCATTTTGCACCTCGTTCTTTTCAATTAATTTCGTCAATCTTTCTTCAAAGAGACGCGTCGCATCAAAGCCCATGTCTTTTGCACGATAATTCATAGCTGCCGCCTCGATAACAACAGAAATATTGCGCCCTGTTTTAACTGGGATGCGGATACGTGGAATGGTAACTCCAGAAACTTCTAGTTCTTCAGCATTATTCCCTAAGCGATCAAAGGTCTTATGTGTATCATAATTTTCCAAATAAACAGCTAGCTGAACTTGTGAAGAATCCTTAACTGCACTGGCACCGTATAGACTCATGACATCGATGATCCCTACTCCACGAATTTCGATCAGATGTTTCAAGATTTCAGCAGGTTCACCCCAGAGAGTCATTTCATCCTTAGAATAGATATCTACACGATCGTCTGCTACCAAACGGTGACCACGTTTAACTAGTTCTAAACCTGTCTCACTCTTACCGATTCCACTATCACCTTGAATCAAAACACCCATACCATAGATATCCATTAGGACCCCATGTACACTTGTACGTTCCGCTAAACGTGAATCAAGATAGCTAGATAGTTCTCCAGACAAACGACTGGTTGCTGTACGACTAGTTAAAATCGCAATTTTACATTCTCTAGCAGCCTTCAACATTTCCTCTGGAACCACCAAACCACGGGCAACGATGACCGCAGGTGTTTCTGGTAGGAACATTTTTTTCAAGACATCGTAACGATTTTGAGAAGGCATAGAGACTAGGTAAGACCATTCCTTCATCCCCAACAATTGAATACGCTCTGGAGTATAGTAATCAAAATAGCCTGTCATTTCAAGACCAGGTCGCGTTATATCTGCAGTATTAATTTCCTTTTCAAGTAATTCAGGCTCGCCATAGACAATGTCTAATCTAAGCTTCTCAATTACTTCTTTTACTGAAACCGACATATATTTCTCCTTAAATCGAGTTCTCTTACTATTATATCAGATTGTAGCTGGAAGTTTATATTTTTTACAGTGTTTATGGTATTTATTTGAAAAAGAAAAAGACTAGACAAGTCTAGCCTTTCATTTCAAATTAGAATTTTTTACGTTTACGAGCTGCTTCTGATTTACGTTTACGTTTTACAGAAGGTTTTTCATAGAATTCACGTTTGCGTGTTTCTTGAAGAGTACCAGCTTTAGTAACCGCACGTTTGAAACGACGAAGTGCATCGTCAAGAGATTCATTCTTACGTACTACTGTTTTAGACATTTTTTTCACTCCCTTCAAGTTCAAGATCTATTCTATTCTACATGGAATGATATAAATTGTCAAGAAAAAAATGAAATTCTCCCAAATTATTCTATTTAATTTTTAAAAAATTTACCCCTTACACCTAACCTAGTTCCCCACTTATAAAATTCATTCCAGACGGCCAAATAATTCATTTATTTCACACTCAATAGAATCTAGATATTCCCAATAATCTGACGGTAAATCAGAAATGGTATACAGATCCTGACTATCAAAATGCCAGACAAGATGTTTAAGTATCTGCTCTTGAATAAAATGTAAATCCTTTAGTTGAGCTAAACTAATAGCTTCTATCTTTGCTAAATAATGACAAAAAACAGAAAGTGACGAACAGTCAAATTTATTTTCTTCATGTAAAAAATACAGAAAACTTTGATTTTCAGCCCTTTTATTATCTTCTATAAGATTTGTTTCCTTATGCACGATCGCGCTTCTCCTTTTCAGATTTTCTTACTATTCTTGTCATGCTTTCATTCTATCGTTTTATATAAATAGAGATCCTTTCGGACTTTCTCTACCTGATGAGCCAGTTCTTTGATTTCATGTTCACCTATCAACTCACTAAGATCATAGGATAATGGGTTATTGGTAAAATCCATTAACACTGTATCTAGAGCCTTGTATTCTTCTGGTTTAGCTACGATGCGGATATATCTGGTAGGAGTGTCATATTCCTCTAAATCATACAAATTGATCCCATCATTAACCAAGCACTCAAGGAGGAGCGTTGCAATATCGGTAATCAGGTCAATAGCAAAGTGAAAATCTATTTCAATTCCATTGGAATGGGTGAAAGCAAGATTATTTACTGTCTGGCGAAAATTCCAATTTTGCCTATCTAAACCAATTCTAGAAAAAATCTCACTAAGGGTGATTTCATCTTCCTTCTGGTCTTTTAAAAATACAAGGAGATTTAGGCTATCATCAGAACCACCAATGTAGTCACCCCAATATTTCTCAATATACATTTCTTATTTCTCCTTTAAAACTTTCAGTTCCAAAAACATGTCTTTTTCAAGAATTAATAATTCTCAAAAAATGAGAGTTATATATTCTTCTTTTCAAGGGAAAATCTATCACGCACACTTCTATTAGAACTATTGTACCACTTTCAGAAAAACTATATGCATTTTTGAACATATCCAGACCAAAAAACCACCCAATCCATAGGATCGAATGGTTTATGATTAAAATCTTATTTTTTTAACAAGCTGAGTGCTGCTGCATCCGCGATAATTGTCACATCAGGGTGATTTTGTAGGCTACTTGCTGGAAGACTTTCAGTAACTGGACCTTCAACAGTTCCAGCGATAGCTTCTGCTTTGACTCTCCATAAGCAAATAGAAGGATAGACTTAGCGTCTAAAATGTTCTTAATGCCCATTGAGATAGCCTGTGTTGGGACATCTTCAATCTTATCAAAGAAGCGAGCATTTGCTTCAATAGTAGATTGATCAAGATCTACAAGATGCGTTTGACTATCAAATGGAGTTCCCGGTTCATTAAAGCCAATGTGACCGTTTCGACCAATTCCAAGAATTTGCAAATCAACTGGATGAGCAGCAAGAATTTGATTATAGCGTTCTACTTCTTCTTCTGCATTATCTTTGACACCACGAGGTAAAAAGCTTTCCTTAAATGGCTTTTTATTAAATAGATGTTCTTGCATGAAGTAACGGTAAGATTGAGGGTTATCCCCATCAAGTCCTACGTATTCATCTAGGTTCACACTTGTAAGATTTGAAAAATCAAGATCGCTCTCAACGATTTGTTGGTAAAATTCCAGAGGGCTACTTCCTGTTGCAAGTCCCAATGTTTGTGCACCATTTTCCAATTTTTCTTTTAAGATATCAAAAGCAACTTTTCCACCCTCAATTGGATTTTCCACTTGAATAACTTTCATAATTTTGTCCTCCATATTCTTTATTTTATTATATGGTATAGACCAATTTTTGTCAAGTGAAAACGGTTTAATATTTTAAATTTTTAATTACCTTACTGTATTTGTTATGATTATTTGTTTAGCTGAATTGGTATTCGTGTGCCACACTAATTAAATGTTTAGCAAAAACACAAAAAGGCCTTGCTCTTACGAGCAAAGCCTCTTCATTTTAGAGCTAAAATTGTTATTTCAACACCAAAAATGTTGAGGGAATAACAATCTTAGTCTTCACGTCTTTTTGGTTTTGCAATTAAACCAAGTCCTACTAGACCAAGTGCCGCACCTAGAGCAACTAATCCAACTTTAGATTGCTCACCAGTATTTGGTAATTCACCTTCCTTAGGTGTTTCTGGGGTTGGTGGCGTTACCGGCGGGGTCGGTGGTGTCACCGGTGGAGTCGGTGGTGTCACCGGCGGTGTTGGTGGTGTCACCGGTGGGGTTGGTGGCGTTACCGGCGGGGTCGGTGGTGTCACCGGCGGTGTTGGTGGTGTCACCGGTGGGGTTGGTGGCGTTACCGGCGGGGTCGGTGGTGTCACCGGTGGAGTCGGTGGTGTCACCGGTGGGGTTGGTGGCGTTACCGGCGGGGTCGGTGGTGTCACCGGTGGGGTTGGTGGCGTTACCGGCGGGGTCGGTGGTGTCACCGGTGGAGTCGGTGGTGTCACCGGTGGGGTTGGTGGCGTTACCGGCGGGGTCGGTGGTGTCACCGGTGGAGTCGGTGGTGTCACCGGTGGGGTTGGTGGCGTTACCGGCGGGGTCGGTGGTGTCACCGGTGGGGTTGGTGGCGTTACCGGCGGGGTCGGTGGTGTCACCGGTGGAGTCGGTGGTGTCACCGGTGGGGTTGGTGGCGTTACCGGCGGGGTCGGTGGTGTCACCGGTGGGGTTGGTGGCGTTACCGGCGGGGTCGGTGGTGTCACCGGTGGAGTCGGTGGTGTCACCGGTGGGGTTGGTGGCGTTACCGGCGGGGTTGGTGGTGTTACCGGCGGGGTTGGTGGTGTTACCTTGTTGTTAAACTCAGTATCTTCAGGCATTTGTGAAGTAAGAGTCAACACTTTACCATCCTTAGTTACAGTAACTCCAACAGTCGCTACCATCTTATCGTACTCAACTCCAGCCTCTGTACCTTCACTTCTTCTACATGATAAATATAAGTACTTTCTTGACCACGTTTGAATTCAAGAGCTGAGAACTTGATCTTACCTTCAGCATCATTGCTTACAGTTTCAATCACTTTTCCATCCTTATCTTTCAGTACAAAAGTAAATTCACCAGCCTTCAATTCACGGCCTTCTAATTTCTTAGTGAAACTGAACTCAACTTTAACCGGAATATTAACAACACGTTTTTCAGTTGGTTTTTCTGGTTTTTCAACTGATTTCTTAGTTGGATCGTATTGGTGAACGATTTGAGAAGCTGTATTTTCAATATCTACACCTTCCTTAGCAGTATCCTTGATTCGTGCAAGAATATCAAACTTGTAGTAACGTCCAAATGCTAATTTAGCAGTGTCGATTACTTGTGTATTCTCTGCATCTCCAAGTGACTTAGTCATTTCAGCCTTAGACGTAGCAGTAATGACACCATCCACAATTGAGATATCAAACTTAGCGGTTACATCTTCACCAGTTACTGAATCGTAAGCTTTAATATCAGCTACATTAACATCCAAGTTTTCACTGTCATATTTATCTGTAATTCCAACAGATTGAATATTGTGAGCTTCTGTAAATTTAGTTGTATCCAACCATACTTGGTAAACAACCTTATCACCTTTATGGAGTGTTTGAGTATTGATATTTTGCGCTTCATTATTATCAACTTTGTCCGCATATGGATCTTTGTTGGTATCAGCTACTTTATCAGTCAACTCTTTATCATCATCCAAAAGTTTAGTTCCAGTAATGTCAAATTTCTCTTCGTTAAGAATATATTTTTCTGGGGTAAACTCAGGAGTTTCTGGAGGAGTCACAGTGTTATTGAACTCTGTATCTGGAGAGTCAGTTAGTGTCTTCACAAGTGCTTTAGCTGTACCATCGTATTTGACTTCTACTGTGATCTCAGCCTTCATAGAGTCGTAAGTGACTGTCGCATCAGATCCTTTAACTTCCTCTACAGTGTACTTGTAAGTGCCTTCTTCGCCTTTCTTGTACTCAATGGCTTTGAACTTAACGTTTCCGTCTTTGTCGTTCTGAACTGTTTCGATTTCAGTACCTTTAGAGTCCTTCAATACGAAGCTGAACTCACCAGCTTTCAACTCACGACCTTCCAATTTCTTAGTGAAGTTGAATTCGACTTCAATTGGAACTGAGTTAACACGTTTTTCAGTTGGTTTTTCTGGTTTCTCAACTTTCTTCGTAGATGGGTTGTAGTAGTTTACAATTTGAGCTGCTGTATTTTCAATGTCTACTCCACCTTCAACGTCTGTTTTAACAGTGGCTGGGATATCGAATTTATAGTAGCGACCAAACTCGAATTTAGTTGTGTCGATGATTTGTGTATCGTCTGCGTCTCCAAGTGACTTCGTGAAGCCAGCTTTAAGAGTTGCGGTCATAACACCATTTTCAACCTTAATGTCGAACTTGTTAGTCACATCTGCACCAGTTACTGAATCGTAAGCCTTGATAGCTGAAGCATCTACATCAACCTTCGTTTCATCGAAGTCATCAGAAATACTTACTGATTGGATGTTATCCTTGTTGTTAGCGTCGAATTTAGTTGTATCAAGCCATACTTGGTAAACCAATTTCGCACCAGGTTTCACAGTCTTAGTATTCAAGTTTTCTGCTTCGTTGTTGTCAGTCTTATCTGCGTATGGATCTTTATTAGTATCTCCGTACTTGTCTACCAATTCTTTGTCATCATCAAGAAGCTTGTTATCAGTAATTGAGAATTTCTCTTCAGAAACAACGTATTTCTCTGGTTGGAACTTAGGTTCTTCTGGAGGAGTCACAGTGTTATTGAACTCTTTGTCTGGAGCGTCAGTTAATGTCTTCACAAGTGCTTTAGCTGTACCTTTGTGTTCAACTACTACTGTTACTTCAGCCTTCATAGAGTCGTATGTGACTGTCGCATCAGATCCTTTAACTTCTTCAATTGTGTACTTGTAAGTGCCTTCTTCGCCTTTCTTGTACTCAATGGCTTTGAACTTAACGTTTCCGTCTTTGTCGTTCTGAACTGTTTCGATTTCAGTACCTTTAGAGTCCTTCAATACGAAGCTGAACTCACCAGCTTTCAACTCACGACCTTCCAATTTCTTAGTGAAGTTGAATTCGACTTCAATTGGAACTGAGTTGACACGTTTTTCAGTTGGTTTTTCTGGTTTCTCAACTTTCTTCGTAGATGGGTTGTAGTAGTTTACAATTTGCCCTGCTGTGTTTTCGATGTCTACTCCACCTTCAACGTCTGTTTTAACAGTGGCTGGGATATCGAATTTATAGTAGCGACCAAACTCGAATTTAGTTGTGTCGATTACTTGTGTATTCTCTGCGTCTCCAAGTGACTTCGTGAAGCCAGCTTTAAGAGTTGCGGTCATAACACCATTTTCAACCTTAATATCGAACTTGTCAGTTACATCTGCTCCACTTATTGAGTCATAAGCCTTGATAGCTGAAGCGTCTACATCAACCTTCGTTTCATCGAAGTCATCAGAAATACTTACTGATTGGATGTTATCCTTGTTAGCTGCGTCGAACTTAGTTGTATCAAGCCATACTTGGTAGTAGACCTTATCACCACGTTTAACAGTCTTAGTATTGATGTTTTCTGCTTCGTTATTTGAAGTTCCGTCTACATATGGATCTGTATTTGTTTCACCATATTTATCAGTCAACTCTGCATCATCATCAAGAAGCCTGTTATCAGTGATTGAGAATTTCTCTTCAGAAACAACGTATTTCTCTGGTTGGAACTTAGGTTCTTCTGGTGGAGTTACACGGTTGTTAAATTCTTTATCCGCAATGTCGCCTACAGTCGCGATCAGAACTTTAGCTGTTCCATCGTGTTTAACTGTAACTGTTACATTCGCTTTCATTGTGTCGTATGTAACGGTTGCGTCGCTTCCTTTAACTTCTTCTACTGTGTAGTTGTGTACGCCTTCTTGGCCTTTCTTGAACTCAAGTTTAGAGAACTTAACGTTACCTGATGCATCGTTGCTTACAGTTTCAAGAGTCTTACCTTCTGAATCTTTAAGAACGAAGCTGAACTCGCCAGCTTTCAACTCACGGCCTTCCAAACGTTTAGTGAAGTTGAATTCCACTTCAACTGGAACGTTGTTTACACGTTTTTCAGTTGGTTTTTCAGGTTTTTCAACTTTCTTAGTTGTTGGGTTGTAGTAGTTTACAATTTGCGCTGCTGTGTTTTCGATGTCTACTCCACCTTCAACGTCTGCTTTAACAGTGGCTGGGATGTCGAACTTGTAGTAACGTCCGAAGGCGAATTTAGTTGTGTCAATAACTTGTGTGTTTTCCGCATCGCCAAGTGACTTAGTAAAGCCAGCTTTAAGCGTTGCGGTCATAACACCATTTTCAACCTTGATGTCGAACTTGTCAGTCACATCAGCGCCAGTTACTGAATCGTAAGCCTTGATAGCTGAAGCGTCTACATCAACCTTCGTTTCATCGAAGTCATCAGAAATACTTACTGATTGGATATTATCCTTATTGTTAGCGTCGAACTTAGTTGTATCAAGCCATACTTGATAGTAGAGCTTAGCACCACGCTTAACAGTCTTGGTATTCAAGTTTTCTGCTTCGTTGTTTGAAGTTCCATCTACATATGGATTTGTATTTGTTTCACCATATTTATCAGTCAACTCAGAATCATCATCAAGAAGCTTGTCGCCTGTGATATCGAATTTCTCTTCAGAAACAACGTATTTCTCTGGTTGGAACTTAGGTTCTTCTGGAGGAGTCACAGTGTTATTGAACTCTTTGTCTGGAGCGTCAGTTAATGTCTTCACAAGTGCTTTAGCTGTACCATCGTATTTAACTTCTACTGTGATCTCAGCTTTCATTGTATCGTAAGTGACTGTTCCATCTGTTCCAGCTACTTCTTCTACAGTGTACTTGTGAGTTCCAACTTGGGCTTTAGTGAATTCAAGTTTAGTGAATTTCACCTTACCATCTTTATCATTCTCGACAGTTTCAATTTCAGTTCCTTCAGAGTCTTTCAATACGAAGCTGAACTCACCAGCTTTCAATTCACGGCCTTCGAGTTTCTTAGTGAAGTTGAATTCAACTTCAATTGGAACTGAGTTGACACGTTTTTCAGTTGGTTTTTCTGGTTTTTCAACTTTCTTCGTAGTTGGGTTGTAGTAGTTTACAATTTGCGCTGCTGTATTTTCGATGTCTACTCCACCTTCAACGTCTGTTTTAACAGTGGCTGGGATATCGAATTTATAGTAGCGACCAAAGGCGAATTTAGTTGTGTCGATGATTTGTGTACCGTCTGCGTCTCCAAGTGACTTGGTGAAGCCAGCTTTAAGAGTTGCGGTTATAACACCATTTTCAACCTTAATATCGAACTTGTCAGTTACATCTGCTCCACTTATTGAGTCATAAGCCTTGATAGCTGAAGCGTCTACATCAACCTTCGTTTCATCGAAGTCATCAGAAATACTTACTGATTGGATGTTATCCTTGTTAGCTGCGTCGAACTTAGTTGTATCAAGCCATACTTGGTAGTAGACCTTATCACCACGTTTAACAGTCTTAGTATTGATGTTTTCTGCTTCGTTATTTGAAGTTCCGTCTACATATGGATCTGTATTTGTTTCACCATATTTATCAGTCAACTCTGCATCATCATCAAGAAGCCTGTTATCAGTGATTGAGAATTTAGCTGTATTCAATACATATTTCTCTGGTTGGAACTTAGGTTCTTCCGGAGGAGTCACAACGTTATTGAACTCTTTATCAGGAGCGTCAGTCACTGTCTTCACAAGTGCTTTAGCTGTACCATCGTATTTAACTTCTACTGTGATCTCAGCTTTCATGGTATCGTAAGTAACTGTTCCGTCTGTTCCAGCTACTTCTTCTACAGTGTACTTGTGAGTTCCAACTTGGGCTTTAGTGAACTCAAGTTTAGTGAATTTCACCTTACCATCTTTATCATTCTTGACAGTTTCAATTTCAGTTCCTTCAGAGTCTTTCAATACGAAGCTGAACTCACCAGCTTTCAATTCACGGCCTTCGAGTTTCTTAGTGAAGTTGAATTCAACTTCAATTGGAACTGAGTTGACACGTTTTTCAGTTGGTTTTTCTGGTTTTTCAACTTTCTTCGTAGTTGGGTTGTAGTAGTTTACGATTTGTGCTGCTGTGTTTTCGATATCTACTCCACCTTCAACATCTGCTTTAACAGTGGCTGGGATATCGAATTTATAGTAGCGACCAAACTCGAATTTAGTTGTGTCGATAATTTGTGTGTTATCTGCGTCTCCAAGTGACTTGGTGAAGCCAGCTTTAAGAGTTGCGGTCATAACACCATTTTCAACCTTGATGTCGAACTTGTCTGTTACATCTGCACCAGTTACTGAATCGTAAGCCTTGATAGCTGAAGCGTCTACATCAACCTTCGTTTCATCGAAGTCATCAGAAATACTTACTGATTGGATATTATCCTTGTTGTTAGCGTCGAACTTAGTTGTATCAAGCCATACTTGGTAAACCAATTTATCGCCACGTTTAACAGTCTTCGTATTCAAGTTTTGAGCTTCGTTGTTGTCAGTCTTATCTGCGTATGGGTTAGCGTTGGTTTCTGCGTATTTGTCAGTTAATTCTTTATCATCGTCAACAAGTTTGTTTCCTGTGATATCGAATTTCTCTTCAGTTACAACGTATTTCTCTGGTTGGAACTTAGGTTCTTCTGGAGGAGTGACTGTATTGTTGAACTCTTTATCAGCAGCGTCTGTGACGTTGGCAACGATAGCTTTCGCTGTACCATCGTGCGAAACAACCACTTTAACAGTAGCAACCATTGTGTCGTATTTGACAGTTGCATCTGTACCAGGAGTTTCTTCTACTGTGTAGTTGTAAGTCTTACCAAGATCATCACGACCGAATTCAAGAGACTTGAAGACAATCTTACCAGCAGCGTCATTCTTCACGTGTTCAACTTCAACGCCGTCTTTCTTCAATACGAATTCGAATTCGTTGGCTTGAAGTTCACGACCTTCCAACTTCTTAGTAAACTTGAGATCAACTGTAATTGGTACAGTATTTACACGTTTTTGAGTAGGTTTTTTTCTGGTTTTTTTCAACTGTTTTTACTTACTGGATTATAAACGTGAACGATTTGGTTGGCAGTGTTTTTCGATATCAGCTCCTGCAGCAACATTTTTCTTTGACTGTAGCTGGGATATCAAATTTATAGTAACGTCCAAATGCGAACTTAGTGGTGTCGATAACAGGAGCGTTTACTTTATCCTTGATAAATGCTTCCTTAGAAGTTGCAGTGATGGTACCATTTTTCAACTTTGATGTCGAATTTAGCTGTTACATCATCACCTGTTACTGAATCGTAAGCTTTTGATATCAGATGCGTTAACGTCCAATTTTTTTCTGCATCGTATGTATCAGATACACCAACATATTGGATGTTGTTTGCTTCAGTGAATTTAGTAGTATCAAGCCATACTTGGTAAAACCAATTTAGAACCACGTTTAACTGTCTTGGTATTCAAGTTTTTCTGGTTCGTTGTTAGTTGTCTTGTCTACATATGGATCCGCATTTGTTTCAGTGTACTCATTGCTCAACTCATCGTCGTCGTCCATCAACTTGTTACCAGTGATGTCATATTTCTCTTTAGAAACGACAAATTTTTCTGGTTGGAATTCTGGAGTTTCTGGTGGAGTGACTTTGTTGTTGAATTCTTTATCTGCAGTACCGTCAGTTGTATTGCCGTCAGCATCTTTACCGCCAGTTGAGGTAACATTTGTAACGGTAGTCAAGGTGTGACCATTCTTAGCAACTTCAACTGTAACAGTCGCCTTCATTTGGTCATAGGTCATTCCAAATTCTTTGTCTGCCGGAATCACTTCTTCTACAGTATATGTGTGGGTACCAACTTTTGTATTATCAAATGTCAGTTCTGAGAAGGTAACAGTACCGTCTTCTTTATTTTTAACAGTTTCAACTTCTTCACCTGCTGCATTCTTCAGGACAAAGCTAAATTCACCTTCCTTAAGTTTGCGGCCTGCGAGTTTCTTCGTAAAATCAAACTTAGTAACTACTGGTGAAACTACATAGTTGTTAAAGATTTTATCATTAGCATCTGCACTAAATCCACCTTCTGAATCATACTTAACTGTAGCTTCGAGATCACCCACTGCATTTTTTTCAGTTACCGTAACTGTCATTGTAACTGTCATCGCATCGTAGTCAACGTTTGCATCAGAACCTTTTAACTCTGTAATCTTATATTTATAGGTACCAGGATTGCTAAATGATAATTCACTAAATGTAACCTTGCCATTTTTGTTTGTAACAGTTTCTTCGTGTTTATCTGGAGTACTCTTTTCTTCTGTTAACTTGAAGCTGAATTCTCCATCTGTTAATACACGTCCAGCAAGCTCTTTTTCGAATTCTGGTGTAACTTTTGCTGGTTCGCGTTTGACATAGTAATAAATTGGTTGCTTGTATGGTGTCAATGAGTTGAGCAAGTCAACGTTTGTACCGATACCATTTATTCCACGAACTAATTGTTCGTTTGGAGAAAGGTGACCGATTTTGTCTCCTAAGAATGGTACGAATACCGTTTTATATGGTACATATCCACCAGCTTTTTGGAAGTCAAATGGAATTTCTTTACCGTTTGGATAGTTTACACCTTTACTATCTGTGAAAGGAATAGTATAAAGTGGAGACTTCTTAACTACCAAATCTTCGGTATTTGCTTTTCCCGGTTTAATCGGTTTGGTTTCTGCTAGTAACATGTAGCCATCTGTTTCCAAGGTACCATCAGAACGTTTGCTTTGTTGTTTTGGATCTAAAAGATAAACTCGAACAACTACCGAACCATCTTCGTCTACGATTTCTTTAATACGTTTAATTCCCGCGCGCTCAGCGTCCATAAATTTCGTACCAACTTTGTAAGGACGACTGACATAACCAGATGTGGTATCCGGATCTGCTGATTGATAAAGTTTATAACCATCAAATTGGCGCTCACCTGAAGCTGTGAAATGTTGTCCTTCCATAGCTTTAGTTGTGTACTTAGCTAAATCTACCTCATTACCATTTGGCACGTAGTCTTGAACAGTTTTATCTGTTTTATTAGCGTTAAATGTAGCATTATTTTTATCTACTACTCTATAGTAGGTTGTTTTTTCAACAAATCCAGGAATTTTACTGTTTGTATCTGTAATTTGACGTCCATTATAAGCTGGTTCTACAATGTTAATAATATCTGTTGAAGTACGAGCTTTATAAACTGCATCGAATAGTTTTTGTTCCTCAGCAGTAAGATTATGTCCAGGAGCTACTAAAGCTTGGATACTTGCACCAACTTCAAAACCATATTGAAGGAAGGGTTGAGGTGCTTCAGCTTTACTAGCAGCAACACCTTTATTATAATCAACTTGATAAGTAAGCTCCCCATTAGAGGCAGCCTTAGTTGTCGTAAAGCTTTGAACTCCACTTGAAGCAGTAATCGTTCTAGTTTCTACTACATTACCAGTATTCTTATCAATTAATTCGACAGTTGTTTCAGTAGAATCATCAAATTTCTTGTATGAACGAGAGTAGTAATTTGTATTGTAACGTTTATTAAACTCAGTTAGTTCGACAATACTGTATGTATAAAGATCTCCTTCTTTTCTTTCATAGCCAGCTGGAACTGTTTGAGAATTAACAGTTGCCCCATTTGGGTCTGTCATTTCTGGTGTAGCCTTTTCCCCATCTTTTAGATAGTTTTCAGTTACAACCGGTGTATAGTTGTGGTCTTCTCTGCACGACGACTGCGTACTTTTTGGTTTATTACCTTCAGAAACAGCTGGTTTTTTTCTTCTTCCTTTGTTTCAGAAGCTTTTGATAGTTTCTGTAGCAGTTTTTTCTAAAGTTGCAGCTTCAGACTTTACTTCAGTAGTTTCTGGCTTTATTTCTTCTTTTACTTCTGGCGCAGCTTGACCTTCTGCTACATTAGTAGTTTCCGTCGGTTGAGGTTCAGCGACTTCTTCCTTAGCTTCAGCTACTACTTCAGTAGTTTCCACATCCTTATTTGATGATTCCCCACTAGAATCACCCGTATTTACCAACTCAGTTTTTCTCTTCGGTAACTGGCTGTGCCGGAAGCTCGGACGCCAATGCTGTGGCTCCATTAGCCATCATGAAGCTAAGAGTTGTTCCTAAAAAGACTGATGCAACACCAACCTTATATTTACGCAAAGAGAAGCGTTGTTGTTCTTTTTCTTATCATATGGATAAGTTCTCCTTTTTAATATTTTTTTTACTATTAATCAGAAAAAAATTTGATGTTTTAAGATTTTTTTGGTTTTTTTAAATACAAAATTTTTTTCTAGCATCTTTAGCATCTCCATCTTATCATAAGAATTTAAATAGTTCAAAGAATTATGTGCTCCTGAAACGTTTACTTTTTTTGTCTTTTGTTTTTTTAAAAAAAATAATTAAAATTTATACTATTTTTTTAAAATGTTTGTTAAAGAAAAAAACCTTAATTAAAAAGGGTTATTTAAGTAAATAAGTGACAATTTCTATTCTCTTTATATTTCTATTTTATATTTGTGGATCTTTTTATTTTACTTATGAATGTGATTTTTCATAACTAAATCTATATTATTGTAATAAAAAGGTTCTCAAAAGAGAACCTTTTTCATTAAATCGCCTCTGTGACAAAACTTCTGCTCTCTAATACTTTTAACATCGCATCTGCTGTGTCTAGAGCTGTAAATAGAGGAACTCCATGTTCAATTGCTGAACGTCTGATTTGTTCACCATCTTCATCAGCTGTCCGTTTGGTACCAACTGTGTTGATGATAGCTTGAATTTTTCCTTTACGGACGTAGCTTGGGATATCGTGTTCATCATCACCAATCTTTCCAACGACTTGAGCCTGCAATCCATGACTTGCAAAGAACTCTGCAGTTCCTTCAGTAGCAAGGATTCCGTAGCCAATATTTTGGAAACGACGAGCCAAATCTAGTGCTTCTTCTTTTGCATCATCTGCGATAGTGAAGACAACATTACCAAAGGTTGGCAAGTGAAGATAAGAAGCTTCAAAGGCCTTGTAGAGAGCTTTTTCAAGAGTGGTATCAGAACCCATAACTTCCCCTGTTGACTTCATTTCAGGTCCAAGCAGGCTGTCTACCTTAGCTAGCTTGGTAAAGGAGAATACTGGTGCCTTGATATGAACGCGACTACTTTCTGGGTAAAGCCCATCTTGGTAACCAAGCTCTTCGAGACTTTGACCGAGAATTAGCTTAGTCGCTACCTGAGCCATAGGGATGTTGGTTACTTTAGAAAGGAAAGGTACAGTACGGCTAGCACGAGGGTTTACTTCAATAACGTAGACTTTCTCATCCTTGATAACAAACTGGATGTTCATCATCCCAAGACAGTTGAGGCCAATTGCAAGACGTTTGGTGTAGTCTGCGATCGTTTCTTGTACCTTTTGCGACAAAGTTTGAGGAGGATAAACCGCCATGGAGTCACCTGAGTGGACACCAGCGCGTTCGATATGCTCCATGATACCAGGGATGAGGACATTTTCTCCGTCTGAGATGGCATCGACTTCACACTCTTGTCCGACGATATAAGAGTCAACAAGAACAGGGTGGTCTGGACTTGCCTTAACCGCAGTACGCATGTAAGAACGAAGATCATCTTCATTCTCAACGATTTCCATAGCACGTCCACCCAAAACATATGAAGGACGAACGAGAACTGGGAAACCAATTTTACGTGCAGCAAGTACTGCTTCTTCTTCATTGGTTGCTGTTTGTCCAGGAGGTTGTGGAATATCCAAGTCTTTGAGGGCTTGCTCGAAGAGGTCACGGTCTTCCGCACAGTCCAAGTCTGCAACTTGAGTACCAAGGATAGTCACACCAGCTTTTGCTAATGGCTCCGCAAGGTTGATAGCTGTTTGACCACCAAATTGAACGATAACACCTTTGGTTGCTCCAAATCGATGACATTCATCACATCTTCAAACGTTAATGGTTCAAAGTAAAGTTTATCAGATACAGAGAAGTCTGTTGAAACTGTCTCTGGGTTTGAGTTCATAATGATGGCTTCGTAGCCAGCAGCCTGAATTGCCTTAACAGAGTGAACTGTTGCGTAGTCAAACTCTACCCCTTGACCGATACGGATTGGACCAGAACCTAGGACCAGTACAGATTCCTTATCAGACTTGATAGACTCATTTTCCCATCCATATGTTGAGTAGAAGTACGGGGTTTCTGATTCAAATTCTGCGGCACAAGTATCTACCATCTTGTAAACTGGGACAATCTTGTTTTCTAAACGAAGTTGGCGAACTTGATCAGCTGTAGTTCCCCAAAGTTCTGCGATTTTACGATCTGAGAAACCATTGAGTTTTGCTGTTTTCAAGACATCAGCATCCTGAGGATGTGCGCCCAATTCTTGCTCAATCTCAAAGATATGCAAGAGTTTATCAAGGTAGAAGATATCAATCTTAGTCAAGTCAGCAATCTCTTCTGGTGTATAACCACGACGAATAGCTTCTGATACGTAGAAGAGACGGTCATCTTGAGCCTTGACAACTTTTTCAATTAAGGCGTCATCTGAAACATCTGCAAGCTCAGGCATTTCATTATGATGGACACCAATTTCTAGAGAGCGACAAGCCTTGAGAAGTGACTCTTCGATGTTCCGACCGATAGCCATAACTTCTCCAGTTGCCTTCATCTGAGTTCCAAGACGACGCTCACCTTTTTCAAACTTATCAAATGGGAAACGTGGAATCTTAGCCACCACATAGTCAAGGGCTGGTTCAAACATAGCATAAGTTGAACCTGTAACTGGGTTAATAACTTCATCCAAGGTCAACCCTACCGCAATCTTGGCAGCCAATTTGGCGATTGGGTAACCTGTCGCCTTAGAAGCAAGGGCTGAAGAACGAGATACACGAGGATTTACTTCGATGACATAGTACTTAAAACTGTGTGGATCAAGAGCAAGCTGAACGTTACATCCGCCTTCAATCTTGAGAGCACGGATAATGCTCAAACTAGCATCACGAAGCATTTGGTTTTCATAGTCGGACATGGTTTGCGCAGGGGCAAATACGATAGAGTCCCCTGTGTGAATCCCGACAGGGTCAAAGTTTTCCATGTTACAAACAACAAGGGCATTATCAGCTGAGTCACGCATGACTTCGTACTCGATTTCCTTGAAACCAGCAATGGAACGTTCAATCAAACACTGGGTAACAGGTGACAACTTCAAACCATTTTCAGCAATTTCACGTAATTCTGCTTCGTTGGCACACATACCACCACCAGTACCACCTAGAGTAAAGGCTGGGCGGACGATAACTGGATAGCCAATAGTTGCTGCAAAGGCAACTGCTCCCTCAACTGTGTTGACAATTTCTGATTCTGGAATAGGTTGCTTGAGTTCTTCCATCAATTGTTTAAAGAGATCGCGGTCCTCTGCTTGGTCGATGGCAGACAATTTAGTCCCAAGAAGTTCTACTCCCAATTCATCAAGAATGCCATTTTTAGACAATTCCATGGCCATATTAAGCCCTGTTTGACCTCCAAGTGTTGGGAGCAAGGCATCTGGACGTTCCTTACGGAGAATACGAGTCACAAACTCAAGTGTAATCGGTTCGATGTAGACCTTGTCTGCAATCTCTTTATCTGTCATGATGGTTGCAGGATTTGAGTTAACCAAGACAACCTCATACCCCTCTTCTTTCAAAGACAAGCAGGCCTGGGTTCCAGCATAGTCAAACTCAGCAGCCTGACCAATAATAATCGGACCAGAACCAATCACCATAATTTTTTGAATATCAGTACGTTTAGGCATAGTTTATGATACAAAGCCCGTCAAGAACACAGTGAAAATAGGAAACTCAGCGCAGACGCCTTCAGCGTCAAGACGATGTTTATCTTTTTCACACCGTTCTTAGGGCGTGTTCACTTCCGCGAACATTGTACCCTCTCCTTTCTATTCGTCGCCTCACTGAGCGACATTAAATAAATTCTCCGACGATTTTTAGAGAAACGATTATTTTCGATAAAAAATCTCATACGGGAAGTTGTTATTTTTAACGATTGCTTGTTTTAAAAGCTTCCATCATTTCGATAAACTCGTCAAAAAGATAGCTTGCATCATGTGGGCCAGGTGCAGCGTCTGGGTGGAATTGTACGGAGAAGGCAGGTTGATATCTATGTCGTACTCCTTCTACGGATTTGTCATTGATTTCCTCATGAGTAATCATCAAGTGCTCTGGAAAATCTTCTCGGCTCACCGCATATCCGTGGTTCTGACTAGTAAAATCCACGCGCCCTGTTGCAATTTCACGTACTGCATGGTTAAAGCCACGGTGACCAAACTTCATCTTATAGGTTTTTGCACCATTAGCCATTGAAAAGAGCTGATGCCCCATACAAATCCCAAAAATCGGAATTTTACCTTGAACTCCACGAATCATCTCTAGCGCCTCTGGTACATCCTCAGGATTTCCTGGACCATTTGACAGCATAAGACCGTCTGGATTCAAGTGAAGAATTTCCTCAGAAGTTGTTGTATAAGGAACCACCGTTACATTACAGTCTCTCTTAGACAATTCTCTCAAAATCGAATGTTTGAGCCCAAAGTCAACGAGCACCACGCTCAAACCTACCCCTGGAGCTGGATAGGCAGTTTTGGTAGAAACTTGTTTGATATTATCAATCGGTAGAACGGTTGCTTGAAGCTGATCTGTGATATGATCGATACTATCTCCCACATGTGTCAGAGTCGCTCTCATAGTTCCATGCTTACGGATGATTTGTCAAAGCCCGTGTATCAATACCTGAAATACCAGGGATTTTTTTAGATTTCAAAAACTCATGCAGAGTCATCTGATTACGCCAGTTGCTCGCTCTACGCGCATCTTCAAATACTACTACACCTTTGCAGGTTGGACTGATAGATTCATAGTCATCACGGTTAATCCCATAATTACCCACCAAAGGATAGGTAAAGGTCAGGATTTGTCCATTATAAGACTGGTCTGTAATCGATTCTTGGTAACCAGTCATCCCAGTATTAAAGACGATTTCACCCGTGACGTCAATTTCAGCCCCAAAGGCTTTTCCTTCAAAAATTGTACCATCTTCTAATACTAGAAGTCGTTTTGTCATAAATTCACCTCTCGTGGATGCTCTCAGGCATCTTTTAACGTTTTGTGTCTTATTTTGCTTTTCTGTAGGCCAGCACAGATTCTAAAATTGCCATTCTGACAAAGACACCGTTGGTCATTTGCTGAACAATACGTGATTTCGGTGCTTCTACCAAGTGATCAGCGATCTCCACATCACGATTGACTGGAGCTGGGTGCATAAGGATTGCTTTTTCTTTCAGGCGGTCATAGCGTTCTTGTGTCAAACCATGCTGGATATGGTAGTTTTCTTTTGAAAATCCTGTCACAATTTCATGACGTTCATGTTGCACACGAAGAAACATCATAACATCTACTTGATCAATCACCTCATCAATTGATACAAAGCGACCGTAATGTTCAAACTCCTCACTTCTCCATTCCTCAGGACCTGCAAAGTAAAGCTCCGCTCCCAAGCGTTTAAGGATTTGCATATTAGACTTAGCTACCCGTGAGTGGTTTAAGTCGCCAGCGATAGCCACCTTGAGACCTTCAAAATGTCCAAATTCTTCATAAATTGTCATCAAGTCAAGCAAACTTTGGCTAGGGTGTTGCCCTGAACCGTCCCCACCATTGATAATCGAAGTTGTGATGGTCGGGCTAGCAATCAATTCTCTGTAGTAGTCCACCTCTGGGTGACGAATGACACAGGCATCCACTCCTAGTGCAGACAGCGTCAAGATCGTGTCATAGAGTGTTTCACCCTTATTCACTGAACTGGTCTTCACATCGAAGTCCAAAAGATCAAGTCCAAGTTTCAGTTCTGCTACCTCAAAGGATTTGTGGGTACGAGTTGAACTTCAAAGAAAAGGTTGGAAACGATATGCTGTTCCTCATAAGAAGCACTCGCTCCGTTTTTAAATTCGATTCCTCGTTTAATCAATTTCATTACTTGTTCTACAGTAAGGTCTTCCATAGAAACGACATGTTGCAAAGCTTGTTGATTTTCTGACATTTTTTTACTCCTTTTAGTGTTTTAGGCTTGTTCTGTGATTAGTACTCTGTCTTGTCCATCTAGTTCTGTCATCTCTACGATAATTTCTTCAGAACGACTGGTTGGGATGTTTTTTCCAACATAGTCCGGACGGATTGGAAGTTCTCTGTGGCCACGATCAACCAAGACTGCCAAACTCACACGAGCAGGGCGACCATGGCTAACAATATTGTCAATAGCAGCTCGGATAGTCCGGCCTGTATAGAGCACATCGTCCACCAAGATGACTTCCCGATCTGTCACATCAACAGAGATTACAGAGGTATCTTCTCCACTTTTGACATCGTCACGGAAAGGTTTAGTATCTAGTTCTACCACTGGAACAGCGATATTTTCTAGCTGTTCCAAACGTTCTTGGATACGACGAGCGATAAAAACACCTCTCGTTTTTATCCCAGCCAGAACGATTCTATTCAAATCTTTGTTCCGCTCTATAATCTCGTAGGTAATCCGAGTAATCGCTCGTTTGACGGTCAATTCGTCTACAACTTCTTTTGTCCTCATGACAAACCTCCAAAAAGAAAAGTCTCCTTAAACAAGGAGACTTCAGAATGTATAGCCAAGCCAGCCCTACTGTAAAGAGTATAGACTTCTGCTATCTATTGATCCGACTCCTTGCCTGCCTCACGGGACAGGATTAAAGGAATATTTGATTGGTACTACTATAACACAAACTAGGAATCAATGCAAGAAAAAAACATGAAAATTTCATCTTATAACGAACTAAAATCATATAATTGCGGATACTGATCGCATTCTGGATTTCGGATGACAAATAGCTCGACCAAAGTAAATCATGGCCTGATGGGCTGGCAACCACTTTTCTGGTGGCAGGATATCCATGACTCTTTTTTCGACTTCGAGGGGTGTAGCAGATTTTTTGACAATATCATGGTGCTTGCAGATACGCTCAACATGAGTGTCCACCGCAAAAGCTGGAATCCCAAAACCAACACTCATCACAACATTAGCTGTCTTACGACCAACACCTGCCAGACTCTCCAATTCCTCACGTGTCTGAGGTACTTGACCATCAAAATCGTCTAGTAACTGTTGGGCACATTTTTTCAGAAACTTAGCCTTATTTCGATAAAGCCCTAAACGAGAAATATGTTTAGCAATGTCACTCTCACTTGCGTCTGCCATAGCTTGAGGTGTAGGGAAGGCTTCAAAAAGAGCTGGAGTCGCTTTGTTAACTGCCGCATCTGTCGTCTGAGCAGACAACATTACTGCAACTAAGAGTTCAAAATGATTGCGAAAATCTAGACTAGGTTTTGCATCTGGAAAAAGAGCTATGATTTCCTCAATGACATGACGGGCACGTTTCTTGGATAAAACCATCTATTCGTCTCCATCAAACAGCCCTTGTAAACCTGCAAAGGGACTATTTTCTTCTTTTTTGACTGCTTGTTGAGCTTGATATTCTTCCTCAGTCATAATTTGCCAGTCATTTCCAGAAACAAATCCCTGACCTGCTTCTTCTTCTGCCGTTAAGACCTTGATTGGGATATTTAGCAAGATATTATCCGAAACACTCTCAGCCAGGTCGATTTCACCATTTTCGATAGGTAAAACCAAGTCATCATCAAGAACTTCTTGGTCCAGTTGATTGGTAGCACCTTCCATAAAGACTTCTGTCACTGGATAAGACTCTGCTAACTCAACAGGTTCCATACTACGACTAGAAGCAAGAACGATGGTATAAGACAGTTGGTAATCTAGGAAATACATACGGTCTTCATACTGAACCTTCCCAACTGCGACAATATCTTTTACGTCTAAAATTTCTTGGTTACGCTCACGTAAGTCAGCTGACAAGTCTAGAGTTTGCTCAAAATACAAACCTTCAGGCTGCTTACGAACTTCTTGAATATTTAATTTCATACTTCCTCCATAAAGATTTACTCACTTAATTATACCATGAAAATAGCGCTAGCAAGGCAACTAAACTTTTAAAACATCTTCCTGTGTTTTTTGATATATTTATTATGACAATTTTATTTTTTGTGCTATACTATAGGCATCAATAGATGAGCAAAGGAGGACGCTCATATGGAAGACAAAGCTCTTTTAACAGAAGCCTATCAACTCGTTTCAAAATTAAACCAAACAATACAAAGCTGTAAACAGGGATTACCTGATGATCTACGCTTACAGCAAAATATAGATGAAATTCTCAGAGCACTTAAAAAAGCTGAGAAAGTAGACAACGCCATCTTAATTGAACTAGAATCTTTTTACCAACATACTAGTCTTTTGATTGGACTTGGTTCACTGAAATTAAATGACCAAGCCCGCACTGCTTGGAGAAACTATGACAAGTTCCATTACGAGCACGTCAAACACGTACTAACTCTTTATGGACCTGTTTTTGGATTTTAGAGTTTAGAATTTTGGATTTTCTATTGACAAAATTTCCTGAAAGGTATAGGATAGAGGTACTAATACTCGGAGGTAAGGGAGACATGAACAACTAAGTCTATCAAATAAAGAACCTTTATTTAGTAGATCTTGTTTCTGTCTCTTTTTGTGCGCTCTTTTATGCTCTTTCTTCTGGCATTTTATACTCAATGAAAATCAAAGAGCAAACTAGGAAGCTAGCCACAAGCTGTACTTGAGTACGGTAAGGCGACGCTGACGTGGTTTGAATTTGATTTTCGAAGAGTATTAAAAGAGTTTTTTTGACATAGACTTTGGGCTCTACTAGGTAAAGTAGAGCTTTTTTGTTATGCAATATGGACATTCTAGAAAGGGCAATAATATGATAAAAATCAATCATCTGACCATCACACAAAACAAGGATTTAAAAGACCTTGTTTCCAATTTAAACATTACCATCCAAGACGGAGAAAAGGTCGCTATTATCGGTGAAGAAGGAAATGGAAAATCAACCTTACTTAAAACTTTAATGGGAGAAAGATTATCTGATTTCACTATCAGGGGAGAAATCCAGTCTGACCGTCAGTCCCTGGCCTACATTCCCCAACATCTCCCTGAAAATCTGAAGAAAAAATCTTTACAGGACTACTTCTTTTTAGAGTCTGCTGATTTGGACTACAGCATTCTCTATCGCTTGGCTGAGGAATTACACTTTGACAGCAGTCGTTTTGCTAGCGACCAAGAAATTGGTAGCCTCTCGGGGGGCGAATCTTTGAAAATTCAGCTCATCCACGAGTTAGCAAAACCTTTTGAAATTCTATTTTTAGATGAACCTTCAAATGACCTAGATATAGAGATGGTTGATTGGCTAAAAAAACAGATTCATAAAACCAGACAAACCGTTATTTTCATTTCTCATGATGAAGACTTTCTTTCTCAAACAGCAGACACCATTATCCATTTACGACTGGTCAAGCATCGAAAGGAAGCTGAAACCCTAGTAGAACATTTAGACTACGATAGCTATAGTGACCAGAGAAAGGCTAATTTTACCAGACAAAGCCATCAAGCTGCCAATGACCAACGAGTCTATGACAAAACCATGGAAAAACATCGCCGAGTTAAGCAAAATGTAGAAACTGCACTTCGAGCTACCAAAGACAGTACTGCTGGTCGCCTATTAGCTAAAAAGATGAAAAATGTTCTTTCTCAAGAAAAACGCTACGAAAAAGCAGCTCAGTCCATGACCCAAAAGCCACTTGAAGAGGAACAAATCCAACTTTTCTTTTCAGATATAGAGCCATTAGCGGCTTCAAAAGTCTTAGTTCGACTAGAAAATGAGACTTTATCCATTGATCAACGAATTCTGTCTCAAGGGCTACAATTAACTATCCGAGGTCAAGAAAAATCGGCATTATCGGTCCCAATGGCGTTGGCAAATCCACTCTTTTAGCAAAGTTACATCAACTACTAAGCGGCAAAAGAGAGATTTCGCTTGGTTTTATGCCACAAGATTACCTAGAAACACTGCAATTGGATCTATCCCCAGTAGAATTTCTCAGCCAAACTGGACACAAAGAGGAAATACAGAAAATCCAATCTCACTTAGCCAGTCTTAATTTTAGCTATCCAGAGATGCACCACCAAATCCACTCCTTATCTGGAGGTCAACAAGGTAAACTCCTTCTTTTGAATTTAGTTCTGCGAAAACCTAACTTTCTCCTTCTGGATGAACCCACACGAAACTTTTCTCCAACATCTCAACCAGAAATTAGAAAACTCTTTGCCAATTATTCTGGTGGGCTTGTCACTGTTTCGCATGATCGACGTTTCTTAAAAGAAGTCTGTACGAGTATCTATAGTCTGACAGAACATGGTTTAGAAGTAGTTGATTTACAAGATATTTAACTTTTGGAAATAAAACATCCAGAGAAAACCTCTGGATGTTTTTTACATATGTTTCAAACGCTCAATTCGTTCTGAAATAGGCGGATGAGTGTAAAATAGTTTTTTTAAGAAACCTGGTTTTTGAGGATCATTAATATAAAGTGCACTACTAGCATCATCCACATGATGACTCATGGGCTGACTATTGTCTAATTTTTGTAAAGCATTGATCATCCCTTGCGGATTACGTGTTAATTCCACACTTGAAGCATCCGCTAAAAATTCTCGTTGGCGAGAAATAGCTAATTGCACTAAAGTTGCTGCAAGAGGTGCCAGAACTATGGCTAAGAGAGAAATAACTAACATAATCACTTCAAGCCCTCCACTGTCACGGTCACTATTTCTTCTACTACGTGATGCTCCACCCCACCACATCATACGACCAGCCATACTCGATAAAAGGGTAATAGCACTGGCAAGAGCAACAGCAATCGTAGAGATTCGAATATCCAAGTTGCGTATGTGACTAACTTCATGCCCAATTACCGCTTCTAACTCCTCACGATTCATGATCTCTAGAAGTCCTGATGTCGCTGCAACAGCAGCATTTTGAGGATTCGAACCCGTAGCAAAAGCATTTAAGCCAGCATCATCAATGACATAAACTCGTGGCATAGGAATCTGCGCCACCATTGCCATATCCTCAACAACATGATAGAGAACAGGTTCTTCATTCCTATCAACTTCACGCGCACCATTCATACTCATGACAATCTCTGTAGATTGAAAAATCATGGTCAAGGCATAGATAAAGCCAAGAATCATGGCTATAGTCACGCCCCCAAATCCTGAGTTCATGAAAAGATATCCAACTGCATAACCTACAATAGCTAACAAAAGAAAGAAGACAATTAAAAGAACCCAAGTTTTACGTTTATTACTAGCGATTTGTTTGTACAGCATTTTACTCACCTAGACTAGAAATCAACCTTAGGCAGCGCTTTTTCTTCTTCAGGTGTTTGAAGAAAGTCAGATGCTTTAAACCCAAAAATCAGAGCAACCAAATTACTTGGGAAGGTTTCTAATTTAACATTGTAGTTGCTAACGACACTGTTATAAAGCTGACGAGAGTAGGATATTTTATTTTCTGTGTTAGTCAATTCTTCTTGTAATTTAGCAAAGTTGCTACTAGCCTTCAAGTCAGGGTAATTCTCAGCCACCGCAAAGATACCAGATATCTGACGAGTCAGTGCATCGCTAGCCTTCATGGCTTCTGCTGGTGAAGTTGCTGCTGCTACTTGTGTTCGAAGTTGAGTAACTTTTTCCAGAGTAGAGTTTTCATATTTCGCGTAACCTTTAACCGTTTCAATTAAGTTGGGCAAAAGATCATTTCGACGCTTCAACTGAACATCAATCTGACTCCATGCTTCCTTTGTTTGCATACGTCCTCTAACTAGGCTGTTATAACTAATAACCACAAAGAAAACAAGAAGAGTAGAAATTCCAAAAATAATCCAAGACATAGTAGGATTCCTTTCTCATTTAAGATTAGTACCAGTATATCAAATTTCCATATTTTTGTGGTAAAATAAGATGACATAAAAGAAGGATATAACTATGAAACCAGAAACTTTTTACTCACTACTTACTGAACAGAATATTAATCTTACTGACCAGCAAAAATTTCAATTTGAGCGCTATTTCGAACTCTTAGTCGAGTGGAACGAAAAAATCAACCTGACTGCCATTACCGAAAAGGAAGAGGTTTATCTTAAGCACTTTTATGATTCCATCGCTCCTATCCTACAAGGATTGATAGAAAACCAAGAAATTAAGTTACTTGATATTGGCGCTGGCGCAGGATTCCCAAGTCTTCCTATGAAGATTCTCTACCCTCAGCTAGATGTGACCATCATTGATTCTCTGAACAAGCGCATTAACTTCCTTCAGCTTCTGGCTGAGGAGCTTGATTTAGAAGGGGTTCATTTCTACCATGGACGTGCCGAAGACTTTGCCCAAGACAAGGATTTTCGTGCCCAATTCGACATTGTGACAGCTCGTGCAGTTGCTCGCATGCAAGTTCTCTCAGAGTTAACCATTCCCTACCTTAAAGTTGGTGGAAAACTTTGGCACTTAAGGCCAGTAATGCTCCTGAGGAATTGACAGAAGCCAAGAATGCTCTCAACCTTCTCTTTAGTAAGGTTGAAGACAACATCAGCTACACACTTCCTAATGGAGACCCTCGCTACATCACTATTGTAGAAAAGAAAAAAGAAACTCCTAACAAATATCCACGTAAGGCTGGTATGCCAAATAAACGACCACTTTAAACATTTTTAAAAAGATACCTAAAAAATCAGCCTCACTTTTTTGTTTCTTGGCTCGAGAAAAATGATTTACAAAATCGCACCTCGCTTTTTTGTTTCTTTGCTCGGGAAAAAATGATTTACAAAATCATGCCTCGCTTTTTTGTTTCTTGGCTCGGGAAAAAATGATTTACAAAATCATTTTTTTCTGCTATACTATCCTAAGCAAAGGTTTTTAATGTCATCCCGTGAGGTGACGAAGACGCAGATATATATGAAATTCTTTAAATATTGGGATAACCATGTTTTAAAGATGTCTTACTCTGAGAGCCTATTGCTGTAAATAATGGGCTCTTTTTTGATGCCCAAAAAGTGAGGTATTTATGAAACAAGAATCAACTGTTGATTTGTTACTCGACGTTGACCAACGTCCTTCTTTTGGTAAGGGAATTCTACTCAGCTTCCAGCACGTGTTTGCCATGTTTGGTGCTACCATCTTGGTGCCACTGATTTTGGGAATGCCTGTATCTGTTGCCCTGTTTGCATCAGGTGTCGGAACACTGATTTACATGGTATGTACTGGCTTTAAAGTTCCGGTCTATCTCGGTTCTTCTTTTGCCTTCATCACTGCAATGTCTCTTGCTATGAAGGAAATGGGTGGCGATGTTTCTGCCGCTCAAACAGGGGTTATCTTAACTGGTTTAATCTACGTTCTTGTTTCAACTAGCATCCGCTTTGCTGGTACAAAATGGATTGATAAACTTTTACCACCAATCGTTATCGGACCTATGATTATCGTAATTGGTCTTGGTCTTGCAGGTTCAGCTGTAACAAATGCTGGTCTTGTTGCAGATGGCAACTGGAAAAATGCTCTTGTAGCTGTGGTCACCTTCCTCATCGCTGCCTTTATCAATACAAAAGGAAAAGGATTCCTTCGTATCATTCCTTTCTTATTTGCCATTATCGGTGGATATATTTTTGCAGTCTTTCTTGGTCTAGTAGACTTCACACCTGTTCTTCAAGCTAACTGGTTCGAAATTCCAGGCTTCTACCTACCATTTAGCACAGGTGGTACCTTCAAAGAATACAACCTTTACTTCGGTCCAGAGACAATCGCAATCTTACCAATCGCGATCGTAACAATCTCAGAACATATTGGAGACCACACGGTCTTGAGCCAAATCTGTGGCCGTCAATTCTTGAAAGAACCAGGTCTTCACCGTACCCTTCTTGGGGACGGTATCGCAACATCTGTATCTGCCTTCCTTGGTGGTCCTGCTAATACTACCTACGGTGAAAATACAGGGGTGATCGGTATGACTCGTATCGCTTCTGTCTCAGTTATCCGTAACGCAGCCTTTATCGCAATTGCCCTTAGCTTCCTTGGTAAATTCACTGCTTTGATTTCTACAATCCCTAGCGCCGTACTTGGTGGTATGTCAATCCTTCTTTATGGGGTTATCGCCAGCAACGGTTTGAAAGTTTTGATCAAGGAACGTGTAGACTTCGGTCAAATGCGTAACCTAATCATCGCAAGTGCAATGCTCGTACTTGGACTTGGTGGAGCAATCCTTAAACTTGGTCCAGTTACACTTTCAGGTACTGCTCTATCAGCAATGACAGGTATCCTTTTAAACTTGATCTTGCCATACGAAAATAAAGACTAAAAGCCTTCATAAAAAAATCCACTCAAATGAGTGGATTTTTTGCGTAAGTTCTCCAAGTAATCAAGAGGTACAAGAGACTTGAACCAAACATATCTGCAAGTGCATGCATAAGAAAGAATGGCAGTAAATTCTTGACTACATACTTGTACAAGAAATAATAGAATAGTCCATATACAAGCCCAATAACTAAGGCCCAGAGTAATCCTTGGTAGGTATGGAAAGAAATCCGTACGATTACCGAGTATACCAGAACCAACCACTGATGCTTTTCTTTTACTGAAGTCAGTAATCCCAAGAAGAAAAATTCTTCGTAAAAACCATTTAAAAGCGCATAGCCAATAGCCATTGGCGTTAAGGCCATGAATTTTCTTATGATTTCCATTGGGTCTATAAAAGGAATCAACTGAGGATTAAAGTAATTGTACTCACCACTAAGGGTTGTTACAATATCTCCAATTATTCCAACAATAGCAAAGATAAGGGGAACCCAGATGAAAACAGACCAGGAAAAGCGTATAGGAAGTTGTTTAAAATCATAATTTCGAATCAAGAGATAAAGGAAAGTAATCCCTAACATCATCAATTGAAAAGTAAAATTACTAGAATAAGCTGCCCCATCACTTGCTACATTTGTTGTAGTTTCCGCAACACTAGCAACAGTTGAAGGTGATAGACTCTCCATAAATTGTTGAGTAGAACGGATGATAAACTCTCCAAACATTAAAACAGTAATGATTAAGATGTCGAACCATTTTAAGTATCTTAAAGGTTTAGCTGGATGAATACTTTTGTATAAAATTCATATTTCCTCCGTTTAGCTTATTTTTGTACCTTTATTATAAACTTTCAATCTTAAAATTAATTAAATTGATACTAGAGCATAAAAAAACAACCTCTTTATAAGGTTGTTCTGTTCTTAAATGGACTTGTGTTTCTTTTCTAGCATTAAATCCTTTAAAGAAATAATAGTCACAGCCAATAAAATCATTGCCATACCAAGAAAATCTACAGGATAAAAGATATCTCCCATAATCATGAAAGCAAAAAATACAGCAGATATTGGTTCAATAGAGGCCAAGAGACTAGATTTGACTGGCCCAACCATACTTGCCCCCTTAAGAAAGACCGTGTAGGCAAAAACAGTCCCGATGAGAATAATTCCAGCAAATGCTAAGAAAATATCAAATGACATAGGAATACTGGCGCCGATAATCCCTGTAAATGGCACTGCTACAAACCCAGAGATGGTCATACCGACACCAATAACCAGAATGCTCCCCCATTTTTGAATGAGTTTAATGGGTAAAATGATATAAAGAGCATAGGTTAAAGCAGAGAACAAGCCCCAAAAGAGCCCTGCTGGTGTCATAGAGAGCTGATCCAACTGACCATGAGTCGCAATTAAAAAGGTTCCACCTATTGCTAAAATCATAGAAAGGATTTCGGCTATAGTAGGTGCTACCTTATCCTTTATACATGTGTAAGCCAAGATTCCAACAGGACAGACATACTGAAGCACTGTAGCTGTACCTGCATTTGTCTCCTGAATAGCCGATAAATAAGCCAATTGATTCAGAAAGAGACCAAATAAAGAAAATAGTAAGAGAGAAAACAGACTTGATTTATCTTTTAGAAAAGCCAAAAATTGTTCCTTAGACTTTATATAGGACAAGAGAACTAAGAGCAAACCTGCAATAATTAAACGGATATTGGTTAGGACTAGAGCTGATATTCCGTGAGCCATCAGGTACTGACCACTGGTCCCAGATAAGCCCCAAGCAATACCAGCAATCACTGTAAAAAGAGTTCCTTTAAGAGCTTTGACATACTTCCTCCCTAATCTGCTTCACGAATTAGGTCCATGACCTGATTACGGTCTATGATCCACTGCGCACGCTCGTCTTTTTCGTAGGTTCTATTGGACAAGAAAATCGCAGTTTCCTGCTTCTTACGATTCCACATGATAAAGGTTCCAGTATAGCCTGTATGGTCTAGCCAATCACCTTCAAGATTCCAGGCCAAGGATCGTTCCTTATCACTCAAATCTGAAAAATTCTGGCTTAATCCGTCAGCAAAATCATCCTGTAAATAATGCTCAAGGAAGATTTTTAAATCTTTTACGGTTGAAAACAAGCCTGCACTTCCAGCATGTTTACCTAGTAAACGTGCCTTAGGATCATGCACCACTCCTGCCTTCTGTCCCCGAACTGTAGGAACAGCACTGCTAACTGGTCCAAACTGAGTTTCCTTCATCTTCCATGGATCCAAAACTTGCTCTTGTAAAATCTGGTCTAAGTTTTTCTCAAAGTAATTCTCTAGGAGAAAACCGAGCAAGAGAAAGTGCACATCAGAGTATAGAAAAGCCCTCTTCTCTCGTCGATTCAAATGAAACATAGCTTCTTTCAATTCTTCTGCATTCAACTGGTCTCTATTGATAATAAACGGGTCCAAGTCCGTAGAATGTGTTAGCAATTGTCGAATGGTGATGTCTGGATAATCCGCCTCTGGAAGATAGGTCTTTATGGATTGATCGAGCTCAATCTTGCCTTGCTTCCACAAGAAGGTTAAGACAGTTCCAACTCCGACGACTTTGCTCACACTTGCCAAATCATAGACTAAACCTTGACGAGTCTGCTCTCCAATTTCTGGATTTGCTTCTCCGAGGTAGCAATCAGACCATTCACCATCCCGATAATACGCAAAAGAGGCACCAGGATAAATCCCTGCCCCAATTTGTTGCTTTATTTTTGGATAACTAAATCTCTCATACTTCTTCAAACCACAATTCGATATTGTTGGCATCCTTGGTTAGGAAAAACTTCTCAGACTTAGGAATAAAGTAACCTGCAGTTTCAAAACGTTGACGCAGACTAGCTAATTCAAGTTCTTTTACTTGGAATTTCAACATAGACAAATCCCAAGTTACATTATTTTCAACAAGCAAATCACTACCTTGAGCTTGCTTAAAAGTTATGCTAGTTTCGATTTCCTCTTTTTCAAGCAGGCTCGTCGTTTCAGCAGGCAAGTTAATTTCTGCTGAAATATCAAATGCTGTCAAATATTGCACTTTCTCATCTTTTGGGAAAGTGACAGTTTCATCAAACTTTCTCAAATCTTTGATGTCATCTTCCGCATGGATTAGGACAAGATCCCCTTCTGGTGAAAGGATTTCAAAAGCATATCCCCTGTTTCCTTTATAGAGTTGAGGAAGTTTTTCCATTCTAGCTAGCAGTGCTTCAACCTCGGATGGATTCGCTACTTTTACAATCAATCTAGCTAATTTTTTGATCCCTTCAACCTTACGGTTTCTCATACTTGGTGATTCTTCTAAAACCAATTTTTCAATGCCTGACTGGTCTCCTAGCGATAAGAAAGCCGACTCTTCAAGCAAGGGTTTCATACCCAAGGTTTGGATATAAAACAATTCATTTAATCTTCTATTATTTATCTTTAGCGTCGGGATCATACGCACAGTTTGATTTACATTCATAAATTCCTCCAACACTTTTTATTTTAAAGGATTTTATTTCATTTTACAAGTTATTCAACTAAAAACTTTAACTATATTAACCCCTTGAATAAGGAACCCCCTTCGCATATCCGAAGGGGGACTCGTTTTATTTTAGTAAAATTCTTTGTTAGTTCTTCCAAGAAAGTTCTGCTTGAAGACCATAGTGATCACTGACCTGCGGGCTTTCTTGGCCATCAAAAACTACCTGTAACTCTTCTACCTGAAGATCTTTTGTCGTAAAGACGTAATCAATTCGAAGCGGTTCTGTATTTCCCTTCCAACCATCAATTTCTGGAGGAACAGTGTAGCTTCCACTTCTCTCTTTTGCAACTTCATAGGCATCCTGTAAGCCTAGTGGACTAGTTAGGATAGCTTGATATCCTTCCTGACCTGCAGGGTTGTTAAAATCTCCTGCTAGTAATAGAGGTTTATTCAACTCTTTTAAAACTGCTTCAAATTTTACCCATTCCTCTTGGAATCCTTTATCCCACCAAGAGAGATGCACACTCGCAACTGCAAGCTCTTTACCTTCTACTACTGTTTCTACTAGTGCAACTCGACGAGTGTGATAATCAGTTGGATCATCTACATCTGAAACCAAAATCTCACGCGCCTCAATCGGTGTTTTAGATAGAATTGAAACTCCCTCATGATAACGGTCATATCCGATATGATTATAAGCCCATGTCCAATAATAGTCCAGTCCTTTTTCAGCCAGCTTCTCTACCAAAAGACACACATAATGGTCTTGGTGAATTGGTTCTGCTGAAGGTAAAGGTTGATATAGCGGCCCAGCCTCTACTTGTGCTGATGTAATTTCTTGGTTGATTTCTTGAAAACAAATCAAATCATAGCTGTTTTCAAGTATATCTTGAAACAAGAGCTGAAATTTTTCTTCAGGATTTTTTTCCATCCAACTATGAGTATTGAGTGTTAAAAACTTCATGTTTTTCTCCTATAAACAAGAGGTTGGAAAACAGCTCCCAACCCCTTAGTGTATTACAATTCTACTTTTGCAACTGGTGTGTTAGCTGCAAGAGAACCTGTTTGTTCCAATTTAACTGACTTGATTGCGTCTCCATTTGTAAAGACAACTACAGTTGTAGTTTCACGACCTGCTGCCTGAATAGCACCAAGGTCAGCTTTGACTAAGAGATCACCAGCAGCTACTGCTTGGCCTTCTGAAACCTTCACATCGAATGGTTTTCCTTCCAAACTTACAGTATCAAGACCGATGTGAACAAGAACTTCAAGACCTTCTGCAGTCACAAGACCAAGAGCATGCTTAGTTGGGAAGATACTTGATACAGTACCTGAAACTGGAGATACAATGTTTCCATTCGATGGTTCTACTGCAAATCCATCCCCCATCATTTTTTGTGAAAAGACTGGATCCTTAACTTGTTCCAATTCAATGACTTGACCGTCAGCAACTGAGTAAACTTCTTCAGTCACTCCTTTGTATACAACAGCATCTTTTTGAGCTGCTGCCATTTGACTTGGAAGAGTTTCAGGAATAACTTGACCTGAATCAAGAATATCTTGGATATCTGATTTAAGAACGTCAGCTTTTGGTCCGTAGATAGCTTGAACTCCTTGTCCTTTCATGACAAGCCCCATAGCTCCTTCTGCTTTCCATTGTGCTTCAGAACCAACTTTTTCAGCATCTTGTACAGTAACACGTAGACGAGTCATACAAGCGTCAACATCGACGATATTAGCACGTCCACCAAGAAGATTAATAATATTTACAGCTTGAGAAGCTGCAGCAACTTGCCCTTCTCCGTTAGATCCTTCTTCAGTAGCACCTTCAGCTGTTTCGTAATTTCCATTACGTCCTGGAGTAGCATAGTTGAATTTTTGAATCATGAAATTAGCAATGAAGTACATGATAACTGCAAAGAGGACAGTTACCCAAACAAAGTTAATAATATCCATTCCAAGACCTGCGTTAACAGCCAGTGGGAGTACGAGTTAAGAATTCGATAGAACCGAATGAGTGCACACGTAGGTTTACTACGTCAGCCATAGCAAAGGCAGCACCTTGAACTAGTGAGTAGACAAGGTAAAGAGGTGTTGCAACGAACATGAACATATATTCAATCGGCTCAGTAACACCAGTCAAGAAAGTTGCAAGAGCTGTCGCAATCATCATTCCTTTGTATTGGTGTTTCTTGTCTGCTTCAACATTACGGTAAATCGCAGCAGCCACACCCATCAAAATACCGAACGAACCAATCATTTGTCCAACTTTGAAACGAGCTGGATGTACTGTATCTAACAAGTGTTGGTATTGACCTGCGTCAGTACCTTTAAGGTTTACAAGGTCAGTTACCCATGCAAGCCAAAGTGGATCTTGTCCAAATACTTGAGTGCCTTTTGCTGCACCAGTTAAAATATCATAAGTACCACCAAGAGCTGTATAGTTCATTGGGATAGTCAACATGTGGTGAAGTCCAAATGGCAAGAGTAAGCGTTCCAAAGTTCCATATAGGAATGGTGCTAGAACTGGAGCTGTTTCTTGAGAGTTAGCAATCCAAATACCAAAGTTGTTGATACCTGTTTGAACAACTGGCCAGAAAGCTGAAAGAAGAATTGCAGCGATTGCTGAGCGAAGAATAACTACAAATGGTACAAAACGTTTCCCGTTAAAGAATGAAAGTGCATCAGGAAGTTTACGGAAGTTGTAGTATTTGTTAAAGGCAGTTGCCCCTACAAAACCAGAGATAATCCCTACGAAGACACCCATGTTCAGTGCTGGAGCTTCCATAACACTAATAAAGTAATCAGAAACTTTGATTGATCCACCAAAGATTGTTGAAACCATAGCGTTAGGATCTTTCAACATATCCCCTGATACACCGAAGATTGTACCAGTGATACGGTTGATTAAGATAAAGGCAAGACCTGCTGCAAACGCACCTCCTGCACGTTCCTTAGCCCAGCTTCCTCCAATAGCGAGGGCAAACAAAATATGAAGGTTACCGATAACCCCCCAACCAATTTGCTCTAGTACGCCACCAGTAATAACTAGGGGAGCAAGGTTTGGGTCAATCATTGCAAGTGACTTACCGATTGAAATCATCAATCCAGCCGCTGGCATAACGGCGATAACCACCATTAGAGCCTTACCGAATTTCTGCCAAAACTCGAAAGACAAGACATTTTTGAATGTATCTTTCATCATTCAAATCTCCTTTATATTTATTCGGCAAACGTTTTACGAAAACGTTTGCGCGTGTTTATGTTTTAATTTTACCACTTTTTATTTTTTTGTAAAGGCTTTTATATTGAATTTTTAATTCAAAGAGATTTTTCAAAACTTTTTATATACTAGCTGTTTTTGAGTTTATAAGTGATTTCTGATATAATATTAGCTATGAAATCCTATAATACCTTGAATGATTATTATCGAAATTTATTCGGAGAAAAAACTTTCAAAGTTCCTATCGATGCCGGATTTGATTGTCCCAATCGTGATGGTACAGTAGCTCATGGAGGTTGTACTTTCTGTACTGTTTCTGGTTCTGGAGATGCAATCGTTGCTCCTGATGCACCTATCCGCGAGCAATTCTATAAGGAAATTGACTTTATGCATCGTAAGTGGCCTGAAGTTAAAAAATATCTAGTCTATTTCCAAAACTTTACCAATACTCATGAAAAGCTCGAAGTCATTCGCGAACGCTATGAACAAGCTATTAATGAACCCGGTGTTGTTGGAATCAATATTGGTACACGACCAGATTGCCTGCCTGATGAAACTATCGAATACTTGGCAGAACTGTCAGAACGTATGCATGTTACTGTAGAGTTAGGTTTACAAACAACCTATGAGGAAACTTCTGAATTGATTAACCGTGCTCACTCCTATGAACTTTATGTGGAAACGGTTAAAGCGCTTGAGAAAATATCCAAAGATTGAGATTGTTGCCCATTTAATTAATGGTTTGCCAGGTGAAACTCATGACATGATGGTGGAAAATGTTCGTCGCTGTGTGACTGATAATGATATTCAAGGGATTAAACTTCACCTACTTCACCTTATGACAAATACTCGGATGCAACGTGATTATCACGAGGGTAGACTACAGCTTATGAGTCAAGATGACTATGTGAAAGTTATCTGTGACCAACTAGAAATTATTCCCAAACATATAGTCATCCATAGGATTACGGGTGATGCGCCTAGAGATATGTTGATTGGTCCTATGTGGAGTCTCAATAAATGGGAAGTTCTAAATAGCATAGAAGCTGAAATGAAACGTCGAGGTAGTGTCCAAGGATGCAAGGCTGAGATATAGGGTGTAACATGAGAAAGTATTTAGAAAAATTTAGTTCACGTAATGTCGATTTGAGCAATGCATTTTTAAAAAGAGAAGGAAATAAGTGCAAAAATAGATTCAAACTAATTAATAATTGCTCTTTTTGTTATAATGTTTCTATCTTTTTCTAACTTTTTCGACAGATTTGACTGTGTAGAAAGTCACAGTATTAATTATTGGGTTAATATTCTCATTGCTCTTGATATATGATTTTTAGAGATATAATGACGATACTTATAAATGAGGTGAAACCAGATAAAATTTAACCCCAAAATACAAAAAGAGTCAATCAATACTTCACTACATACCAAAAATTTTTAAAAATGAAAAATGCTAGATAGGGTACGAACCTTAATAGAAAATGGGATATCGGTCTCGATTTCAATGATTCCTATATTTCAATGGGAAATTGTTAGTTTACAGAGTCTACTTTTATTATTTCCATTATTAATTAATTTAATTATTTTTGAAGTACTAACTTGGAAAAAGTTATGATAAAAATCTACTTTCTATTTAAGTATTATTATTTTACTTATTTCGCCTTTTCAAATATCAGTGAATATTCTTTTACTTAGTTACAAAAAGTATCTTGGGAAATGGAGTAGCGCAAGTCTGTTGTTTAATTATAATTTTGATGTCTATTATATTGTATATAAGATACAATAAAAGATGGGAGAAAGGTAAATGAAAAAACCACTTGAAATGGCGCATGATTTTCTTGCCCAAGTTATCACAAAAGATGATGTTGTTGTAGATGCAACAATGGGAAATGGACATGATACACTTTTCCTTGCCAAATTAGCTAAACAAGTCTACGCTTTTGATATACAAGAACAAGCTCTTGCAAAAAACAAGTCAACGTCTACAAGAAGCCGGTTTGACCAATGTCGAGTTACTTCTACAAGGTCATGAAACCGTAGATCAGTTTGTAACTGAGGTGAAAGCAGCCATCTTTAATCTAGGTTATCTTCCTACTGCCGATAAGTCTATCATTACTAAACCTCACACAACCATTGAAGCACTTGAAAAACTCTGTCAGATGCTCGTTAAAGGCGGACGAATAGCCATCATGATTTATTACGGGCATGAAGGCGGAGATATAGAACGGGATGCAGTTATGGATTATGTTAGTCAGTTACCGCAACAAGAATATACTGCTACTATCTATCGCACCCTCAACCAAATTAACAATCCACCATTTTTAGTTATGATTGAAAAAAATTAGAAAAGGTATCGACATGGATAAACAATACCTAAAAAGATAAAAATCGAAGCTCTTCGTCACAACTTTGTCGAGTCAACCCAACATGAACGTGCAGTTGGTATTTTGGATGAAGCACATATGAGTAAAAAAATGCTGAAAATCAAGAAGAAAATGATTTCACTTGAAATGGAGCGTTGTCAGAAAAAAATAGAACATAAGGATTGCTCAAAGATTGATCAAAAAATTCAAGAACAAAAGGAACTTTTTGAAAATTGTCGTAAACAAAAATAGGGAGGTGAAAAATGAATTTACTTTTTTATCTCTTGGTATTTTTACTAGTTCTTATTGTTTCTAGTACGACCAATAAGCTTTTGCCCTTTTTAGCCATGCCTCTGATTCAAATTTTGTTAGGGATTGGAATTGGACTTTTTTTACCCAACAACCAATATCATTTAGATACTGAGTTGTTTCTAGCTTTAGTCATTGGCCCACTACTCTTTCGCGAAGCTCAAGAAGCAGACATTACTTCTATCCTAAAACACTGGCGGATTGTCCTCTACTTGATTTTTCCAGTTATCTTTATCTCAGCTCTGAGCATGGGGGGAGTCGCTCATGTCCTTTGGGCTAGCCTACCATTAGCCGCCTGTGTAGCAGTTGGTGCTGCTTTAGGTCCTACTGACCTAGTCGCCTTCGCTTCCCTTTCTCAACGCTTTTCCTTCCCAAAGCGGGTCTCTAATATCCTAAAAGGGGAAGGTCTTCTGAATGATGCTTCTGGACTAGTAGCCTTTCGAATGGCTCTCATCGCTTGGACAACAGGAACATTCTCCCTTACTCAAGCCGGAAGTTCATTAGCCATTTCCATCGTTGGAGGTTTTGCAGTCGGTTTGATAACAGCCCTAATCAATCGCTTCCTTCATACCTTTCTACTCAGCGTCCGTGCAACAGATATCGCAAGTGAGCTCTTATTGGAACTTAGTTTACCACTTCTAACATTCTTCATAGCCGAAGAAATTCATGTTTCAGGCATTATCGCCGTTGTTGTTGCTGGGATTCTGAAAGCCAGTCGTTTCAAGAAAATAAATCTTCTTGAAGCACAAGTTGATACAGTTACTGAGACTGTTTGGCAGACTGTAACCTTTATGCTCAATGGTTCAGTCTTTGTCATTCTTGGGATGGAACTGGAAATGATCGCGGAACCAATTCTTAAGAGTGCTTTCTACAACAAAATGCTTCTCTTACTCAGCGTTTTCCTCTTGACCTTCCTGCTTTTTGCTATCCGCTTTGTCATGATCTATGGATTTTACGCATTTCGGATTAAGAAGCTTCATAAAAGTTTAGACAAATATGTCAAAGACATGCTCCTCCTTACCTTTTCTGGTGTTAAGGGAACTGTATCCATTGCCACTATCCTTTTGATACCGTCTAATCTGGAACAAGAATATCCTCTTCTTCTCTTCCTCGTAGCTGGTGTAACCCTGGTAAGTTTCCTGACGGGATTACTAGTACTCCCACACCTTTCTGAAGAGAAAGAACCATCTAAGGATCAGCTCATGCACATCGCTATTTTAAATGATGTAGCTATGGAATTAGAGAAGGATTTAGAGAACACAAAAAACAAGGTTCCACTCTATGCGGCTATTGACAATTATCATGGACGTATTGAAAATCTTATTCTTAGTCAAGAAAACAAAGAAATTCAGGAGGACTGGGAAGCTCTTAAACTCTTGATTCTCAGTGTTGAAAGCGATGGCTTGGAACAAGCCTATGAAGAAGGAAAGATTGGAGATCGTGCTTATCGTGTCTACCAACGCTACTTGAAAAATATGGAGAAAAATATTAAGCGAAACTTTGCTTCTCGACTAACCTACTACTTCCTTGTCTCCATACGCATTCTTCGTTTTCTACTTCATGAATTGCTCACATTTGGGAAAACATTCCGTTCATGGAAAGACAAGGAAAAACAGCGACTTCTTGCCATTGATTATGACCAGATTGCAGAACTCTACCTAGCCAACACTGAAATTATTATCGAGAGTTTGGAAAACCTTAAAGGAATTTATAAGAGTTCTCTGATCAGCTTCATGCAGGAATCTCGTCTTCGCGAAACCAGTCATATTACGAGCGGTGCCTTTGTGGAACGGGTTATCAATCGTATCAAACCCTAATAACATTGATGAAATGCTTAGAGGATACTACCTTGAGCGTAAGTGTATCTTTGAATACGAAGCTCAAAAACTCATCTCAGCTCAGTATGCCAAAAAGCTACGCCAAAATGTCAATAATTTAGAAACTTATTCCTTAAAAGAATCTGCTAATACCTTACCTTATGATATGATGGAATTAGTTCGAAGAAATTAAAGTCTATAGAAAAACAAGAGAAAAAAACTGGAGGATTGTAACATGAAAAAAAGTTGTGGAAACAGCTGACTGATAGACCCTTATTAAAAGCTTTTTTGCACTACTATCAAGCCTCCGATAGTGAGTTAACTAGCGTTGCTGTTGCCTACTATTGGTTGATTTCAATCTTCCCATTACTCATGATAGTGGTCAATATCTTACCCTACTTTCAAATTCCCATCTCAAACTTTCTATTAACAATCAAGGAATTTTTACCAGATACAATCTATGAAGTTGTTGCAAAAATTGTCAGAGAAGTTCTGACTCAACCATCAACAGGTTTACTAAGTTTTGCTATCTTATCAGCTCTTTGGACTTTCTCCAAATCCATGGATTTTCTTCAGAAGGCCTTTAATAAAGCCTATGGAGTTGCAAAAAATAGAGGAATTATCTCACACCAGCTGATGAGTCTCTTGGTTAGCTTTGGCCTTCAAATTCTCTTTGCCCTTGCCTTATTCCTGAGTATGTTCGGCCATATGTTATTGGACTTGCTTAAAAACTACTGGAAATCTGAAAGCACTCTATTTTCTTATCTACAAGATTTTACAGGTCCGCTGATTTATGCCTTTCTTTTTGCTACCGTGATTATGCTCTATTATTTCCTACCAAATGTTAAAGTAAGTAAGATTCGCTACGTCATACCTGGAAGTCTCTTTGTACTAGTTACGACGATTGCTTTATTAAACATCTTTGCAGCTTATTTCAACAATTATGTCAATTATCTCGTTGACGTCAGATTTCAGTTCAATCGTCGTCGTTGTTATGATGTTCTGGTTCATTATCATTGCCAAGATATTAATTATCGGTGCTGTCATCAATGCCAGTGTTCAAAGCCTAAAAGACCCTGACTTTAAAGCAAATCAATAATTTTTTATCGATTAATACTCAATGAAAATCAAAGAGCAAACTAGGAAGCGATCCGCAGGTTGCTCAAAACACCGTTTTGAGGTTGTGGATAGAACTGACGAAGGCAGCTCAAAATACTATTTTGAGGTTGCAGATGGAAGCTGACGTGGTTTGAAGAGATTTTCGAAGAGTATAAACAAATCAATCCCCCAGTCATTTGATACTGGGGGATTTTTGAATTTCCTACTTTATTGTCCACTAGTGATGGCTTGCAATTCTGTTTTTAGATACTGAGCCAAATGTTGGTGAGCAAAAATAGTGGCATTTTTTTCTGCGGTAGGATTGTAGTTGGTGTTGGTATTTACATCATAGACATAAATGTCTCCACTCTCTGATTGAACCCATTCAATCGCCGCAACTTCAATCTGAGCATTTTTCAAGAAATTCTCATAAGCTTCTCTACGGTCATCTGGTAGAGGTTCTGTAATCTGGAATTTTTCAGACGTTTCTAGTTGCTCTGGTCTCTTGCCGATTTGGCAACCATCTGCTGGACACAGTTGGAATCCATCTGAAGAATCAATCGAAACAGTATAGAGGAATTTTTGATCGATAAACTCTGAACGACGGATACGTCCATCACTTGGCTTGATGTAAGCTTGTAACAAGGTAATCCCGTCAACAGATGGTTCAAAGAGGGGACTATTGACGTAAGCTGCCAGTTCTTCTTCATTTTGAAAGAGTTGAACCCCTAATCCCTTACCTGCTCGATTGTGCTTGGTAATCAAAGGATAAATGTTTAATTTTCTTGCTGCTTCAATAATGTTCTCTTGACCCAAAACCGCAACTGTTGCAGGAGTCTCGATACCAGATTCGTTTAACTTCAAATATTGTTTGACTTTACTAATTTCAAGGTTGATAGCACCGGTACCATTCACAACTTTGCGTCCGTGTGCTTCTAACCAAGTAATCACTTGCTCTGTAAATTCTGGCGCATAACGATGTCCTCTTGTGTGAGAAGAGGCAGACATACGATTGTAAAGATACCTTGCGGAGGTGGGCTTTGCAAATCTAAAATCCCACTAGACAAATCCCATAGTTCATAAGGGACTTCTAATTCTTCCAACCATTTCACTAAATGTTGAGTCCATTCTAGATTCTCATGAATCACATAAACTTTTGCTTCACTCATTATTTATATCTCCTTAAGAAAAGCTGACTGATAATTGGCTTTCCTTTTCTTCTTCTAAAATATATCCTTCTGTTTTTTCGATAACGCTGACTGTTAAGATTTGTCCCAAAACATTGATCATGGTACGTCCTGCATTGACAAAGAAATCAACTGCAAAAATCAAGGCCACTCCTTCAACTGGCAAGCCCAGTTGAGGTGCTGCAGCTAATAGAACTACGATAGCTCCTGATGGCACAGTTGCTGCAGTTTTTCCAATCAAAGTCAACAATAAAACAGTAAATAAGAGACTTGATAAAGAAAATTGAATACCATAGGCGTGGGCGATAAAAATTGTCGCTACTGAGAAATAAACCGCTGCTCCTTCTAAGTTAAAAGTATATCCTAAAGGAACAACTAAATCAATTGTATGCTCGTCATGCCCCTGTTTTTTCAAATCTTTAAGAAGTGATGGCAAGACCACACTAGAACTTCCAGTAACAAAGGCCAGAGTTAAGAGACTCCAATTTTCACGAAAGGCTGATAAATACGGTACTTTAAAGAAGAAAGCAATCAAAGGAAAAATAAGGAGAACCAAAACAGCATAAGCCAGATAAGTTCCAATTACAAACTGGCCAAGCCCAATCAACTTGTCGACACCCGTAGTTGCAACATCTTTAGCGATAAATCCAAAAATTCCAATCGGTGATAGTTTGATAATCACTGTAACAATCTTGTAGATGGCTTCAATCCAGATTTGAAAACCTTCGATAATCTTTCTGAGATTTATCAGTCTTAAGATTCCCAATTCCGTAACCAAGAAAGATGGCAAAAACGATAATTGGCAATAGAGCGCCATCTGAAAGAGATTTAACGATATTTGATGGAATGAAACCAAGCAAAAATTCGCTGAACTTGACATTGTTAGCAATCCCATCAAGGTTTCCACCAGTTTGACCGATATTCACTCCTTGACCAAATCCTAAATAGTAACTAGCAAATACAAACAAAAGAGTAATGGCAGTTGTTACGGCGAAAAAGTAAACCAAACTCTTGGTCAAGATTTTTCCGAAAGATTTTTTTCCGATAACTCCAGCTACTGCAACAACGATGGTTGGGAAGATTAGCGGAATGATAACCATATTGATCAATTTAATAAAGGCTTGACCTAAAAATTGATAAAAGCCTGCAAATTGTGGCCAGATAAGGGCAGCGATAACACCCAAGACCAAAGCCACCAATAATTGAATGCCTAGTGAGAGTTTTGACCATAAAGTAACTAATTTCATAAGAAACTCCTTTGTTTTATTTGCTACTCATTCTACTACTATTCTTCTCTCCTGACTAATATATATTTTTTATTGTCACCATAAAAAAGATTTATCATGAAGGTTCAAACTACTCTCGTTTTGCAGTGTGAATCTCATTGATGCTCAAGTTAGTATAAAAAATCAGTTTCTAAACAAGAATTTTTAGAAAAACACTGTTAAATCAAGGAATATGCTTTCCTTTTATTCAAATTTTATGATACAATATTGTTATGATTTTAATGAAACTCGCTTCCGTCTTGCTTTTGGTACTAACCTTGGCTTTGGCTATTATCTTTAGTAGATTTTTTAAGTTAAAGAAAAAGGGGATTAACTTTTGCAGATTTGGCTTTTTCCTTTTTCTGATTTTTTTGAATACTATTTAATCAGTGCAAAGGTTTTTTTACCCATAATCAACTTCCCATTTTTGGGGGTAGCCCTATCTTTGCTAGCCATTATTCTAGCTTTTTTTCTTCCTGAGCAAAAAAAACGCAGTTTTTATTATCCAAAATTCCTTAAATTCTTTTGGAGAGCTGGATTTCTACTCACATTGCTCATCTACATCGTTATGATTGTTCAAATCTTCATGATGAAATAAAAATAAATCATGCCAGCACCTCAACAGTTGGCGACTAGTTCTTCCACATGAGGTGCTTTTCTAATGTCATTTTAAAAAGAGATTATTAAAAAAATAGGAGATCAAACAAGTGAAAAAAAACGCTCTTGGCAAGTGCCATCACGCTTTCATTTTCTAGGATTCGCAACAAACTCAGCTTTGGGCTGTAGAAAATAACCTACAGACTACTTCAGAAGAAAACGACACAAGAAACTACAACTACAGAAAAAAAGAAGAAAAAGAGCACCCCTTCAACCAAGGAAACTGCTCCTTCTACTGAAACAAGTTCAAGCCTCCCTACAACATCTTCTACAACTCCAAGTACAAGTTCAGACAAGAAAGAAGAGACAAAAAGCTCCAGAAGTCAAAAAGAATGGTTGGGTATTTGAAGAAAATATCTGGCGCTTCTATGAAGCAAACAAACCTGCTCTAAATTGGAAAAAAATTCACGGCAAATGGTACTATTTCGATAAAAATGGAATCATGCTTGATAATACTATTTTCGATGGATACATTCTAACTTCTAGCGGTGCTATGGTCGATAGTGGCTGGGGTAAAGTCAAAGATAAATGGTATTATGCAAAGCCATCTGGTAAAATCTCTCAACAAAAATGGGAAAAAGTTGGTGGTGTGTGGTACTACTTTGACAAAGACGGAATCATGCTCAGCAACACCATTTTCAATGGTTATCTCTTTTCTAACAGTGGTGCCATGGCTGAAAATTCCTGGGTAAAACATGATGGCAAATCATATTACGCTCTAAGCTCTGGTAAAGCAGCACAACAAAAATGGGAAAAAATCGCTGGTTCATGGTACTATTTTAACAAAGATGCCAGCATGGCAAACAACCAATGGCAAGGGAACTACTACCTAAAATCTAGCGGAGCCATGGCTGAGAAAGAGTGGATTTTCGATAAAAACTATAATAGCTGGTTCTACTTAAAATCAAGTGGTACTTATGCTGCGCGTGAATGGATTGGCTCATACTACCTCAAGTCAGGTGGTTACATGGCTAAGAGTGAATGGATTGACGACAGCTACTACAATGCCCGTTACTATCTAGATGAAAATGGTGTCTATGTCACAGGAACTCGCAAAATCGACGGAAAAGCACAGCAGTTCCAAAGTAATGGGAAATGGATTGGCGAAATTCCTGTAAGTCGTGGATTTGAAAAAGGAAAATACACAAATACTGTTTTCTTAGATCCAGGACACGGCGGTAAAGATCCAGGTGCTGTTTACTATAACACGAATGAAAAAGACCTGACTATGCAAGTTTACAAGAAACTTCGCAAGGAACTCGAGGGGCTTGGTTATACCGTTCTTTCTTCGAGAGATAGTGATGTCTATGTCGACTTTATCACTGAACGTTCAAAAATGGTGAATAGTACAAACTCAGATATTTTCATTAGTATCCACTTTAATGCTAGTGGCAACCCTGCTTCTAACCGTTCTGGAATTCAGACCTATTCTTACGAAGACGCTCCGGACTATCGCGCTAAGATAAATCCTTACTGGCATAACCATCCTGATCGTATCAGTGAAAGTAAGCGCCTTGCTGCTGATATCCACTCTTCTCTTCTAGCTGAAACAGGTGCTAAGGATGCTGGCCTCCTCCAAAGTAGCTTTACTGTCCTTCGAGAAACAGATAAACCAGCAGTTCTCCTAGAGCTTGGTTATATTGACAATTTCAACGAAAACCAACAAATTCGTAGCGATGCTTACCAAAATAGATTGGTGACAGGTATTGTCAAAGGTATTCAAAAATATTACGCAGGCAAATAAAGAAAAAGCCCCGAGAAATCTCGAGGCTTTTTTGTATTATGCTTCTTTCTTGTTAGTTTCTGGAAAGAGGAAACCAATTCCCACGCAAGCTAGCACTCCTGCACTGATAACTAAACCACTTGAAAGTGGCAAGATGTCAAAGAAATAGCATTTGCAATGATAAAGGCAATAATCAAGCTCATGAGACTGGCCTTATAATCTTTTTAACCAAATTCTCAAGAGTAAAGAATAAGAATAAACCTACTGGAAAGAGTGACCCAGATGTTAATATCCAAATTTGGCCATCCTACTGATCCAAAAATACAAAACTGCTAGAGTGCTACTACAAATCCGATACCGATTACTTTTTTTCATGATACTACCTCATTTTCTATTTTTGTTAGGAAGCTTTGTCTCCCTTTGACAGTTACTACTATAGCAAAAAAATAAAAAGTAGCAAACAATAGGTTTTGCCTATGTGGTAGTCATGATAGACTATGTGGTCAGAAAACGGATAAAAAAATAGAAAAAGAAGTCCGATTTGACTTCTTTTAGTCTGCCGATTGCAGGGATCGAACCTGTGACCTTCGCGTTACGAGTGCGGTGCTCTACCAACTGAGCTAAATCGGCGATTACCCTTATAGTATAGCACTATAAGGAAGGATGTCAAGAAATTTTCATCTCCATTAAAAAAAGCCTGTCCTGAGACAAGGCTTTGAGATTCTTCCTCTTACGAACCAGCACTTTCGTAGGCATCCAATCCCCTGTCCCAGAGTTTGAGGGAAATGAAAAAAGAAAAACAAGGGAAATCAGAATCAAACCACCGATGTTAAAGAGTCCATCCTTATCTTGCAAGAAATAGCTTGCAGGATAGTAGGCCGTAAAGGCAAAAGGCACGATAAAGCTAATTAACCAACGAAGGAGCGAATTGTAAATGGAAATCGGGTATTTGGCAAAATCATTGAAACATATAGAAAATGTAAATCATGGCACCTGACTGTTTGGTCCAAAAATGCGATGCTAGCTGTCGCAATTTTTCAAGGAAGTATAAATCAAGGTCGCAAAAAGGAATACAAACTAGAAAAAAATCAGGAATTTTGGGAAGAGTCCAAGCAATGCTAGTCGCCGTTGTTGCTAGTAAGATTCCACCGACCAAAGAGTTCACCCAAGGCATCAATCTGAAAGGTCTCAACGAGGATGTGGAAAGAGAGGATTGATAGGACGAGTCAGATACTTGTCAAACTCCCCTTTTCGCACTAAACGTTGTCCTAGTGCCCATAGATTGTCAAAAAGAGATGGTCCAGTCCCTTGGGAATCGAGGAAAAATCCATAGATAAAGGCTATCTCTTGAAAGGTCCATCCTTCTAAGGATGGGAATATGTTGAAAAGATGACATTGAGAAACAAGAGGTTCAGCCTTGAGTCAGAAAAGACTCCCAGAACACCAACCACAAAAATCCACCTTGTACTCCATGATTTGCTTGATGTATTGTCTGATAAAAAAATCAGATGCATGCGTTGGTATTTTTTTCATCCTAACCTCCCTTGAATGGTGATGAAATGACTGGACTCGTTTCCAAATCAACTGAGACAAGCCCACCATTACTATAAGCCAGAAAAAGCTGAAGCAAAAAGTGCTTGAAGAATCTGACTGGCATCGTATTTACCCAACAATGATCATGACCGGAGTGTAAATTAAGGATGAGAAAGGCAAGAAGGACAGAATATCTGAAACGACCTTTTGGAAAGAAAGCTAAGGGAATCAGACTTCCAGACATAAAGGATACTAGTGAAGTCTTAAAGTAGCTTGAGAACCCCATAGATTTTTTTAAAGACAAAAGGCTGAAAAATCCAAAGCAGATATTAAAGAAAAAAAGTTAATCAGATAAGCGAGCGTTAAGCTAAAGAGATAAAGGATAGTTAGTCCCCTAGAACTTCTACAACGCCATGCCCAGACAGATTTTTCATCAAAACTATGACACTTAAAAAAATGGCAGTCCAACAGAGATAAAAAAATCAACCACTTGGATCCAAGCTCCGTGAAAAGAGATAAGAAGCAGCAAAATGCACTGGACGTCAGCAAAGCGCATGATAATGGAGCCATCTTTGACCTCATCACCGATCATAAAGGAGCTATCTGACCTCAGTCATAAATTGGTCACAAAAGCTCATGATGATGTAGAGGGTGATATCTGCCATACTGAAACCCTGAATCAAAGACTCCTGCGAGGAATCAAAGACAGCCTTCCAGAGATAAAAATTCCACAAAAGCCCCCATGACATCGCCAATCCGATAGAGAATAAAGTTGACTCGATAGGTAATCAACTCCTGAATCCCTGCATTGATAAAGGGTTTATAACGTCTCCACAATTTGACCATCTTAGAGCTCCTTCCGATAGAAGCGACGGATAATATCTTCAATATCCGTATCTACCATCTTCAAATCACGGACTTCAAAAATCAGATAGGGTTTGCTTTGATAATATCAGCTGATTGGTAGCGGGAACTATCAAATTCAATAGTCAGGTTATTTCCTTGTCTATCAATGGATATATCAGACAAGCCTTCATAATGAGAGACGAGATGACTTTGACCTGGCGTCAGCTCAAAGGAAAGAGTCTTCATCTTTCCAAAGGTTTCCTTGAGCTGGCTCACCGTTCCCATCAAAAATCTCCTGCCCCTTGTCAATCATAAAAAAATTCGATCACAGAGTTGCTCAATATCACTCAGATCGTGAGTGGTCAAGAGAATAGTTGTTTCTTCCTCCTGATTGATCTGAGTAATTGCACGACGAATATTGTCCTTGACCGACACATCCAAACCAATAGTCGGCTCATCTAAAAAAAGAGAACCTTTGGGATTGTGAAGCAAGGAAGCCGCAATATCCGCCCGCATCCGTTGACCTAGTGAAAAGAGTCCGCACAGGGATCCTTGATAAAATTCCTTCAAATCCAAAAACTTCATTCAAAAAAAGTCCATGCGCTTTATGGAAAAGCGAGTCTGGTACATCGTAAATTTCCTTTTCAAGACCGTGTAAGTCTCTTGCAGTGCCAAATCCCACCATAGCTGGGTGCGTTGTCCGAAAAACGACTCCAATATCCTTGACATAATCTTGGCGATTGTCCTGCGGAATCTTGCCGTTAATCCGACAATAGCCAGATGTCGGGCTTTCAAAAATTCCCTGTCAGCATTTTTGATGGTTGTCGACTTCCCAGCACCATTTGCCCCGATAAATCCTAGAAATCTGCCCCTTTTGGAACTTCAAAAGTTAAATCTTTGACCGCTTCAAAGGTCTGCTTTTTCAGGATGAATAAAAGGAGCGCAAAGCTCCCTTTCAAGCCCCGGTTCCTTTAACAGTCTTCACAAAATTTTTTTCTGAAGATGTTCCACTTCTATCATTGCCATATTTATCTCCCTTTAGTAAGAAACAACATTGTATTTTTTTGAATACAAATATTCTAAAACCTTACTTTCTACACCTTCTTAATATTATTACAGAAGGATTTATACCAACCTATTATAATCTAATAAAAATAGGAATGCAAGCGTTTGCTTATAGATTATGAAATTAGAAATTTCTCTCTTAAAATGATACTTTTGAATCAGAAATTCTGGTTTAATAGTTTCCTTAAAACACCAAAAAACCTGACTTCTTTTTCAACATAAGGAAAGAAAAAAAGGTGATGCTGCATCACCTTCCTCTACCAAGTTAAGTCTTCAATCATGCTTCTTACTTGTGAATCAAGAGTCTTATCCTTCTTGAGTTCTTCAACCAAAGTCTGAATCTGCCGGACTAGATTTGGATCATTGTCATTATAGCATCGATGAAGCATCCAGATGTTATGCACAGTTGGACTTTTTAGAACTGACTCCATCAATAATTCCTCATAGCCTTGATGATAAAATCGCTCCACAAAGTGAACCAACTCACCTGGAGCTCCAAAATCTACTTCTGGATGCTTGGAAATAAAGTCTAAGACGGGGTCAACCAAATCAAAGGGTTGAGGGTAAGCCTCCATGGCATCTACAATCTCGTCTGCCAACTCAAATTCTTGGTCTTCAGTAATTGCATCATGCAAAGCAACTAACATATCATCTTTAGTAAGCATCTGATTCTCCTTTTCAACTTTTCCATATCATTATTCGTTTTCGAACTTCTTCTTCACTCATCAAACCTTGTTCGTAAGTAGTTTTCCAACTCCTTTTGGGATAAATCACTAGGAAGTTCAAACACATACTCATATCCTTCATCACAAAAGGAAACTTTCTCTTCAGGTGGAAACCATTTCCGAAGCCAGATGATATAGGAGGCATAATCTTGTAATCTATTTGTTGAATCAAAGTAATCAATCACAATAACATTTTTCTTGCTACTCAGTGAACTTTCCAAAGTAAGCTGAGGACTTTGATAATCCCAAGAAAGCGAGTAAGCTTTTTCAGGATTCGTCCTTTCTCTGATCAAAATACCTGGGAATTTTTCTCTCAAAGCAGTACAAAAGGCTTGTAAATCTAGGAATATGGAATCTTTACTCTCAATAAAGACAAAATCAGCAGTACTCATCAGTCTCTCTCCTTCTTTTTAAAACTGAAAACAGACCTTAACCATCAATGGCAAAATTCTCCAGACTCTCAAATGCCTGCCCCTGATAGTCAAAAGAAAAGATATGAATATCATCAAAAGTATGATCGCAGAAAGTAACGGTTTGTCTTTCTGGCTCGATGATGGGTTTACCCAATTTTTCAGTAGCTTCTTCATCTGTGAAATACCCATAAAATTCTTGTAAATGAGGCAGTATAAAAGCAAGAATACGGTAAAGATTTTTATGGTAATTGGCTGCAAGCAACTGAGCTTCCATCTCAAAACTCCCACTTGGTTTTTCTTCCCAAGCTACAAGAACATTATCTACTTCGTGAACGTAGGCTTGCAAGGACTGATCGAATATCATGGCTATTTTCCCTTCTATTCTATTTACAATAACCTCTCAATTATTTGGCATCAGTTCAAAATAACTTTCTAAATCACAGTTACTCTGTTAAAAATTCTTCAATTCGAGAAACAAGTTCATTATTTTGATAATGATAGAGGTCATGTGGTGCATCCATATAGATGACCTGAACATTAGACTGGTCACTAGAAAATTTCTCTGCATACTGCTGCCATTCTGATTGGCTAAAGCTAGTACCATCACCGTTAGACACCAGTAATAAGGTGGGAATTTTCGGATTGATGCTAGATGGAACTTTCTTGGCATTTTCCTTTGCCAAACGGGATTCATGAAGCATGGCTTGCGACATCAACTGCTTATTAGCTAGGAGTTTATACTGTTGTCGTTCACTTTCAGTCAGAGTTGGATTTTTTATATAAAAGGACTCAGGGAAATAGCGTAATAAGCCAATCTTGCTGCTCCAATAGGCCACGGTAAGCAAGGCCTGATTATCCTTTAAATCTTCATAACTTGCTGGTAATGCCCAATCCAGACCAACCAAGGCTTTCACTTCATCAGGATACTTTTCCTGCCAAGCCAGACTTTCAAGACTAGCGATTGAATGAGACAGAATGATAAAAGGACCTGTTACATTTGCTTGTGATAGAGCTTGACGTGTCTCAGACAAAACTTCCATCACATCTCTGGATTGATTACTATCCTCGCTATAACCATAGCCAGCCCGCTCCACAATGACTACCTTATATTTTTTTGATAAGGAATCTGTTAGATTCTTAAAGTCTAATATAGGTGAAGCAATTCCAGCACCTGATAGAACTACTATTGTCTCTGGACCATCCCCCTCAACGTAGACATTAATTTTGTGCCCATTAACGAGAACAGTTTTACCCATAGGAATTAGAGAGGCTTGTTCCTTTTCTAAGCTGACACGATGAAAGATAAATGTCCCTACTAAAAACAAGATAAGGAAACTAAGAAAGACAAGGGCTGATTTTTTCAGTTTTTTCATAGCATTATTGTACAAAAATTAGACTCTTTTAGCAACTTAGTATATAGTAGTCTTAAGTATATTCTCTATAAAAGCAACACAAAAAACCCACCTTCACAGGCGGGTTTCATTTTGTATGGTTCAGCTAGATTAAGCTTTACCTTCTGAACCGAATACGTCGATACGTTCTTCAACTTTAATATTCACTTAAAACTAATCCATACACTCACCTTTTTCATTAACTCTATAACCATCTATAGTAGTATTAACTGCGAGCTCTCCTGATGAATATGAATAGTACCATTTTTCTCCAACTTGATACCATCCGGTTGCCATCGAACCATTGTCATTTAAGTAATACCAAGCTCCATCGTCTTGAATCCATCCGGTTGCCATTGCCCCATCATCTTTTAAATAATACCAGACATCTTTGTCTTTAAGCCATCCGGTTGCCATAGTTCCATCATCGTTTAGATAATACCAATTGTCATTATCTTGAATCCAACCCGTTGCTAAAGAACTACTATTATTCAGATAATACCAAGCTCCATCATATTGATTCCAACCTGAATCGGATGAGTTCTCACTACCATTTAATACCTGAATTGCATCTATAATTTCTCTCAATTCAACTTTTTTTCTGTCTTTGATAACAGATTGAACTTGACTCTCAACAAACTCTTTTGCGTAATTTCTACTTCCCTCTTTTCTCTGGAACATATCTTTTAATAAATCTTCTAAACGTTCATTAAAAACTCCTTCTTGAATTTTATTAAATTCTTCCTGAGACAAAGAAATTATCATTACAAGATCAATAAATTCTTCTTTTAATTGAGCAAACATTTCCACACGATCATCTTCTATAAATTGATCTGCAATTGCTTTTGCTCCAATTCCTCCTATAATCGCACCTGCAATTGCACCTATTGGTCCTGCAATTGCACCACCAACTGCACCTGCAAGCATACCACCACCAGCAACTGCTACGTTTTTTAAGAGTTGTTGTGAGGAAATTTTTCCTACTAGTGCATCTAACAAATCTGGTGTGATAATAACTGCAAACGATATCACAGGTGCAGCTCGTCTCGCAACTACTTCAGCCGTAACTTTTTTTCCAAAATATTTATAAATTTTTTTTGTAAATATTTTTGCAAATTGCTGTGACGCAACATAGATACTAGTTCCCATAGCTAGGGTTCGTAATCCTGCTTTACCAGCCGTTAGAGCCGCATCTATGGTTTCTGCACCCGACCATTTAGCCTGAGAAAAGACAATAACAAAGCTTATACCTACACCTGGTAATGAATTAATAGCTCCATCAATTGCATCAAATTTAATAGAGGTCAAATTACCTCCTTTAGCTATCAGTTTTTGCTTCATTATAGGTAATATGACCTTTTCTGATGATATTTTTTTGCCTCAGCTGGATTATTAACACCTTCAACTTTACCTTGTCTAATTTTTTTCTTCAAATAACTCTACTGCTTTTATCATATTGGTCTTTAGGAACTTCCAATTGCATTCCTTTGTATTTGTACATTCCACTTTCAGAATCGAAAGCCGAATTAACTGTTCCAGTTGCTCTTGCATAATATTTGGTCTGAATCTTTTGATTTCCGACTTGCCTATCTGCACCGTTTTTTTGCATTGTTTTTGACCAATTTGTTTGACATCTTGAAAAGGATATTTAATCCTATCAATTACATTATTAGCATATTCGGCAGCATGACCATGCCCAGATGGAGCACTAACCATTGCATTTATTTGAGCTTTATGCAATCTATCACCAACACTTAATAAAACCCAAGAAACAACTCCTATTTCACTTCCTCTTCTAAAGGTAGTTGAATTAACATTCTTTTTACCAATTTTTTTAATAACTGTGTGTTTAAATTTTCAACTTGTACATCATTTTGTATAACCAGAGGCAATCAATTCATTCAATTCCCTAACAACATAGTTCAAACTATTCGAGACATTCAAACGTTTAATAATCCCATATGGATAGTAAAATACTAAATTATCATTTTTCGTCAACTGATACTTTCCATAAATTTGAAAAAAAGGGAAAAAAACTGTACATTACATTCTTCTTGATCTTTTTATTTGAACTTTTTCAAAAAAATACCATACTGTGTCAGAAGTAAACCATACTCTTTAAACTCTTCTTCTTTTAAACTTCTAACTGGAGAATAACCAAAAAATTCAAATTCAGTATTACAAAATTCATAGTAAAAATCTTTTTCTGAATCAATAAACCATTTTGCACGACCATAAGGAACAGCTTCTCCATAATAATCAAATGCATTCCTTGCAATTGTTCTAAATATTTGTCTTACTTTTTCCTCACTATGGTTATGTACGCCTTTTATTTTTCTTTTCCAGGAAAAATATTGAAAAAAACTCACTATGTTGTCTTTCATATTTAACAAAGAACCTCTCTAGTATTAACTAAACACTATAAAAAAATATAATTACTTTTTTTCCAAAATACCGGTTAAAAATCATTTGTATAAATTATCAATATTTAGTTATAAATTAAATAAATTATAACAAAAAGTATAATATAAAGTCTATATGATTTATAATAATCATTTTATGTTTAAAAATAAAATTAATCCTCTGTTACTATACTTACGAAATCTATTAGAAACACAAAAAACCCACCCAAGGGGTAGGTTTCTGTTTTATATGGTTAAGCTAGATTAAGCTTTACCTTCTGAACCAAATACGTCGATACGTTCTTCAACTGATGCTTGGATAGCTTTTACACCGTCAGCCAAGAATTTACGTGGGTCGAAGAGTTTCTTCTTGTCGTATTCTGCTTCGTTTGCTTCGTAGTCACGAGCAAATTTACGAGTTGCGTTAGCGAATGCGATTTGGCATTCAGTGTTAACGTTAACTTTAGCAACACCAAGTTTGATAGCTGCTTGGATTTGGTCATCAGGAATACCTGATCCACCGTGCAATACGATTGGGAATCCTGGTACAGCTTCAGTCAATTTTTGCAAGTGGTCAAGGTGAAGACCTTTCCAGTTTGCAGGGTAAGGACCGTGGATGTTACCGATACCAGCTGCCAAGAAGTCGATACCAGTTGCAACCATTGCTTTAGCGTCTTCGATTGGAGCCAATTCACCATCACCGATGATTCCGTCTTCTTCACCACCGATAGTTCCAACTTCAGCTTCTACTGATACACCATTTGCGTGAGCAAATTCTACAACTTTACGAGCTTTTTCAAGGTTTTCTTCAACTGGAAGGTGTGAACCGTCAAACATAACTGAAGTATAACCAACTTGAATACACTCAAGTGCATCTTCGTAGTGACCGTGGTCAAGGTGGATAGCTACTGGTACAGTGATACCCATTGATTCTACAAGGTTAGCGATCAAGTTGCGAGCAACTTTGTAACCACCCATGTATTTAGCAGCACCCATTGAAGTTTGGATCAAAACTGGAGCTTTTTTAGCTTCTGCTGCGCGCAAGATAGCTTGAGTCCACTCAAGGTTGTTTGTGTTAAATCCACCAACTGCATAACCGTTGTCACGAGCTGCTTGGACAAATTTTTCTGCTGAAACGATTGCCATTTTATCAGGCCTCCTGTATATTTTTATGGGATATCCCATTTACATTGTTCATTTTATCACTTTTTGACAAAAAAATCTAGTTTTTCCTGTAGTTTAGATTGAATTTCTTCTATCTAAAAATATGGAACTCTCCTCAAAGTCCTAATCTTACAGGTCTTTAGGTAGGTTCATATAAAAGGCTAAGTGGTCTTCATAGCGTTCAAATCGATAGTCAATTTCTTCGTTTTTCCAATAAACTTTTTGACTACGAAGAGTCCCAAACCTGCTCCCTTACTTTGTCGACTAGAAACCGTAAAGGATTGTTCAAACTTATCTTGCTCCTCAGGAGTACAGGCGTTCTCAATGAAGACCCAGGCATCTTCTGTCCCAATTTTTAGATAACCACCTTGAACAGAGTGTTTCACAGCATTACTGATAAGATTGGAAAGAATCAGCTTTAGTACCGAAGGATTTAGATAAGTTTGTTGGTCAGTGAGTTGATTTTCTACAGTGATTTTTCTCTCTTTGGCTAATAAATCATAATCCTTTAAGAGAAAATCTGTCATTTCAAGAAGGTTGATTTGTTCTTTCTTATCTCGCAACTCCTGCACTGAAGAAAGAGATAAGATTTGCTGGACATGGTGAGTCAAATCATCCACGATACCCAAAGAAACTCCCAGATAATGGTCCCGATCTTTATAGCGTCCAATATTGGCTTTCATATTCTCCAGAAGAATCTTTAGACTAGCTAGAGGTGTTTTCAGTTCGTGGGAAGCACCTCGTAAAAACTCAACCTTCATCTTTTCCAGCTGGAGAATGGCCTCGTTTTTCTCATGCAAATCTGCAATCACAGTCAAGAGATGCTGATAAAGGCTGTTGATTTGTTCTTTAAGATCGCCAATTTCATCCTTAGAATCCACGCGCAACCTCACTTCTGCATCCAAATCCATCATCCGTCGAGTCACTCGTTTGATTTCCAAAATAGGAGCAACAATGGTTCTAGCATAGATAAAGGCGATGAGGAGCGAAATGATGAAAGACGCTAATAAAGTATAAGGCAGAAATTGAAGACTGATGTCTTCTGCTTCTTTCTGCAAATCCATAGAAGCTAAAAACTGCAAGGTCATCGTCTGACCATCCTTAGTTTGAACTTCTCTTTCCTCAATAACCAAGGAGGCCGTTTGTCGTTGTTTATCAATGGGAAGATTATCATTGACTTCCAACTTATCCTGAGTCATCTCTCCCTTAACAGCTCCCTTAATATCACTGCTTTTAGAATAAAGTTCAAGGACTTCCTGAATAGCTTGACTGTCCTTTCCTTGGAGGGACTGGGCAATTTCTGTAGCCTTTTGCCCGATGCTCTCCTGACGATGACTGAGATAGGTCGGAGGAAAGAGGAAATAGATGGCCAAATGCAAACAAATGACCAAGGTAGAAAATACCGAGAAGGTATAGATAAAAATTTTTTTAAATAAACCTGAACGTCTCATTTTCTCTCCAATTTATAACCAACATTGCGCACGGTAAGAATACAGTCTAAATCCAATTTTTTCCGTAGTTCCTTGATATAGACATCGATCACTCTGTCAAAAGGAACCTCATCTGTCATCTTCCATACAGCATCGATAATCTGCGACCGTGTTAAGGCTCGACCTTCATTTTTAACCAGATAGTCTAAAATTTCCAGTTCTTTTGCATTCACTGCAACTTCTTGACCAGCTACTTTGGCGCTATAGCTGTCAAAGTCTACCTGAGTATCCCCTATAGGTAAAAGATACGACCAGTATCATAATAACGTTTGAAAAGATAGCATCCACTCGTACTTTTAACAAAGATAGAGAAAAAGGCTTTTCCAAATAACCATCTGCTAATGCAGCAAAGGCACTCATCTTATATTCTTCGTCCTGAAAGGCTGTCAACATCAAGACCGGAACTTGGCTACTTTTTCGAATTTCTGACAAAACCTCTAAACCATTGAGTTTCGGCATTTGAATATCTAAGAGAATCAGAGCAACTTGGTGATTGGAAAATTGTTCTAAGGCCTCAAGGCCATCTGCTGCCTGAATGGTTTCATAGCCACAATCCGTCAAATAGTCACTAATTCCCTCGCGGATCATGTCTTCATCTTCTACAATTAGAATTTTCATATAAATCCTTTTCTATCAAAAATGCTACCTATATTATATCTCATTTGAATGAGAATAGGTAGCATGTTTTTTATTCACTATCCAACAAGAGTTCTTTTGGTTGTTTAAAGAGGAGATTGCTTGAAGCAAGTGCCATAACTAATACTACAAGAACTAAACCAAGTACAAAGATGATAGCAAAGTCTGTGGGTTGAATGGAAATATCCAGACTTGAAAGTGTCTTACTAAAGCCATCAACTTCTGCACCACCACCAAGATTAGAGGCTTGGGCTGCCTTACTAGCCTGCTTAGCCACATCTGATGTGACATTTGCAAGAACTGTATTTCCAATAGTACGAGCAGTATAGTTAGCTAAGAAGTAAGCTGAAATTAGTGCTGGAATTGCAATCATAACTGCTTCTGTGATAAATTGTCCTAGAATACTTGCTTGTTTTAGACCAATTGAAAGGAGAATTCCAACCTCTTTACGACGGGCGTTAATCCATAGTGTCAGTAAGAGAGCAAGTAGAAGAACAGAGAAGCTCAAGCTACCCCAGAAGAGAAGATTAGCCATCTTGTACATGCCTGAGATAGATTGTTCAAGGGCAGGATAGTTAGATGAACTCTTAATCAAGCTATACATCTTCCAGTTGATGCCGTTGATCGACCCTAATTCTTGCATGACAGTATCTAGAGTTCTTATCTCCAGCTACAAAGAAGGTAGCATCTCCATAAATAGCTGTATCTTCTGTATAACCATAGAGTTGGGCAGCTGTGTGAATATCTGTGATAGCTGTATTCTCATAAAGTTCTTGTGAATAGGTTACAGCTGATTTATTGTGTCCATCAAAAAGTCCTTTGATCGTTACCTCTACTGTTTCTTTGGCTCCTTTTTCATTATCTGCATCGTAGATATTGGAGTTCAGTTTGACCTTATCTCCTACCTTCCAGCCATGTTTAGCAGCCAAGTCTTTGTGCATGAGAATCTGGTATTTGTCATCGTTTGTTAAATGTTCTCCTTCGACCAGTTTGTAAGAGCCTGACACAAACTTGTCTTCTTTAGAAGAGTCATTTACACCTGTTATCATCAAGCTACTTCCAAAACGTTGAGCTCGATCTGCAGTTAGATTTTTCTTGGTTTCAGGCGTTTCAATCAGTTCATAGCCTGTCAAATCACCGATAGCATTAATCCGTTTAATGTAGGATTCAATGGCCTTATTCTCGGTAATTTTTTTGATATCTTCACCCTTGATATTCCCAGCACCACGTGGAGTTCCTTGGTTGACCCTACGATTGATTTGCATGGAGAAACTATTGGTGATATTTTTAAAGGTTTCTTGAGAAGCCTTGGCTGTTGCTCCCTTGATAGACAAGCCGACCAAACTCAAACTAGCCATCAAGAGAATGATAAGAAAGATCACAAGCGACTTAAAAAATTTTCTTGTGACATAGGCAAATGCGTTGTGTAACATAAGATTCCTTTCTAGATTAACTTCCGTTTTTAATATGTTTAAAAGTTTTAGTTACTGTTTGTTCTTATTTCAGTCAGTTTCTTATCCTTCAATTCAAGTGTAATATCTGACGCCTGTGCTACTTCCTTGCTGTGGGTCACAACGATCACACACTTGCCTGTTTTCTCAGCGAGAGATTTGAGCAAATCGATGATATCCCCAGCAGTCTTAGGATCCAAGTTTCCTGTTGGTTCATCTGCTAAAATCACTGGTGCTTCCGATACAAGGCTACGAGCAATGGCAACCCGTTGTTGCTGTCCACCTGATAATTGGAGAACATTCCGCTTGATTTGACTTTCATCTAAACCAAGTTCAAGAAGGGTATCCTTGCTAGCTTTTTTATTAACCAAGCGGATATTTTCCAATGGAGAAAGATAATCAATCAAGTTATAGTTTTGGAAAACCAAAGAGATATGGTGCATGCGATGATAAGAATAACCTTGTTCACGAATATCCTTGCCTTCGAATAGGATAGCACCTTCGACTGGACTATCAAGTCCTGCTAATAGAGATAAGAGTGTTGACTTCCCAGCTCCCGATTCGCCGATAATACTATAAAACTTGCCTGGTTCAAAATCGTAATTGATTTTATATAATACTGCTTCTGCAGTGTTTTTATAACGATAAGTAAGATCTTGTAATTGTAGTAAAGTCATGATTTCTCCTTTATTAACTGATGGATGATAAAATTTCTTTCGGTGATTTTCTAAATAAAAATAGGAAACAAAGCGCAACTGACAAGCAGCTGATTATAAGTAGGAAGATATAAGATTCTACAAATGATAGAAGGCTTGTTGAAAGATTCGTTGCTTTTGCTAGCGTATCTTGTAGGGCAACTTGGTCGCCATTTGCTAGTACAGTCTTCAAGAGATAGGAAGTAATGGCATTTCCAGCCACAAATGCCGGCAAAATAGATGCCAATGAAACTAGGATGACTTCCAGGCAGAATTGGCTAAAGATTGCTCCTTTTCCCTTCCCTAGTGCCAATAAAATACCAACTTCGTAGACTCGCTCTCGTAACCAAAGTGACAAGACCAAGATCAGCGCTCCCACACCAGCGATCATAATGCCATAGAGGAAAATCTGTAGGAAGGTTTGGAAGGTCAAAACTGAATCCTTGATTTGTTCAAAAGCCTTATTTTCCTTTTCAACTTGATAACCTTTCGTTTCCAGAGATAACTTTTCAACCTCTTGAATGATACTATCCATATCTTTTGGATTTTCTAGATAGAAACGAGCGGCAGTTACTTGAGCTTCCTTATTTCCAAGAAGAGTTTGGCTACTTTCGTAGTCTGTATAGACCGTGTTTTCACTAAAATCTGACGAAAGACCAGTGAATTTTTCTTGCTTCTGACCTGAGAAAATACCCACGATTTCATAGTCTTGATTTTGTCCACTATTTCCTTCAACTTGAGCAGGATTTAAGCTAATCTTATCCCCAAGTTTTAGGTTATTCTTCTTAGCTAATTCTTCATGGACTAAGATTTTCTGACTATCTCCTTTTTCTAAGTGTCTTCCTTCTTTAAGGGTAAAGGCAGAACTTGTAAAAGAAACATCCTTGGAAGAATCTTCCAAAGCAATCAAACTGATAAGATTTTTTTCAGCCTCTGTCAAATCATCCCTTTGGATACTTTGTTCTCCAGTAACGACTTCTTTGTCAGTTAACTTGGCTATTGTTTCTAGCTCAGGTAAAATCTTCTCAAGCCCCTTTATCTTTTTAAGCTCGTCTAGTTGAGACAGTTGAAAGGTCTGATCTGCTTCTATTCTTTTAATAGAAAAAGATGTATTCAATGAGCGATAGAGATTATTTTCTACTGTTTTGTTAGACTTCATGAGCGTCAAACAAGCCGATATTCCAGCCAATAAGACAAATAGAATCAGGAATAATATGAGACTTCTCAGTCGTTTTCTGCTGACGTAAGCCCAAGCTCTTTGAGTGGGATTCATATAGCACCTCCATATTTGTAAAACCATTATAATATTCAAATATGAAATGTTTATGAAATACCAAAAAAAGAGCAAAAATATTTTTGCTCTTTTTTATGAAAAATAAAAAGCTAGCCAAAGCTAGCTCACTATTATGCGGAGAGAGGGACTTGAACCCTCACGACCTAAAGCGGTCACAGGATCCTTAGTCCTGCGCGTCTGCCAATTCCGCCATCCCCGCGTCGATTACTTTACTAGTATATCAACTTTGAAAAAAATTGTCAAGACTTTTTTCAGATTTTTTCATCTTGAAATGTATTATTCTGTAATTTCAAGCAAATTTTCATCAACCAATTTCGCACCAAGTGTATTCTTGAAATGTCCAAGTGCAAAGGCATGATTTTCAGGCCAAATGGATGCAACTGCTGGTTTCACAACTTCTATCTGATAACCAAGATTATAAGCATCAATGGCTGTATGCAAGACACAGATATCTGTAAGAACTCCTGTCAAAATGACTGTATCTACTCTACGCTCTCTGAGACGGATATCCAAATCTGTTCCAGAAAAAGCCGAATAGTGACGTTTGTCCATCCAGAAAACTCGACTATCATCAGCATATTCCTGATAGAATTCTGCTAGTTTGCCATACAAGTTTCGTCCACTAGTCCCAATAATATTATGAGGCGGGAACAGCTTACTTTCAGGATGAAAAACATCATTTTCTTCATGGGCATCGATGGTAAAAAAGATGTAATCTCCACGTTCAAAAAGCCTTTTGGGTCACCCCATATATATCATCAGATATTGCTTGAGCTGGAGCGCCCGCAGTCAGTTTCCCATGGTCCGCTACAAAATCTTCGGTATAGTCAATAGAAATTAAAGCCTTAGCCATTAATAGTCCCTCTTTTTCACTTCTTCAAAAAAAATATCTGGAATGAGAACTTTGAGATAGGTTCCTTTCATACCAAGAGAACGACTCTCAATAATCCCTGCCGATTCGAGTTTACGAAGGGCATTAACAATTACAGAACGAGTGATACCGATACGGTCTGCAATGACTGAAGCTGTTAATTGACCTTCATTACCATTTAATTCAGCTAGAATAGCCGATACTGCTCTAAGTTCAGAGTAAGAAAGTGTATTGACCGCCATAGTTACAGCCGTACGACGACGAATATTTTTTTCTCATCTTCCTCACGTTGGAAGTTCAAGAGTTGAATTCCTACTACTGTACTGGCAATCTCAACCAGAATCAAATCATCTTCTTCAAACTTTTTATCATTACGCCAAATAATCAAAGAACCCAAGCGAATACCAGAGACATGGATTGGAGCAATTGTTGTCAAACCATCTGGAAAAATCAGAACGACTCTCAGTTGGGAAAAATTGTCAAATCATGCTCTACTGGAAGATTGGCCTCCGTATCGTAGATCATGTTCGCACCTTGCACATAATCTTCTGGGAAAGTCTTTGATTGGAAGAATTGCTCTACTCGGTCATTATTAGTTTTGTAGCGCATAAAGTAGCCCAACAAACGACCCTTGCTATTCACAATACAAGCGTTACAGTCAATAATATCTGCTAATTGACGTGTAATGGCATTATAAGGAAGCTCATCTTGTAATTGCTCCTCCGAACGCTTTAAGATTGATGTGATTTTTCTTGTTTTTTCTAATAAATGTGCCATTTTTTACCTCGCATATAATCGCTTTCATTATATCATAAAATTCTGACTTTTTCAACAATTATCTGAAAATTGTTTATTGAATTGCAATTCAAGTGTATTCGAAAATTTTTCCTATTTTTTATAATTTTCTTATTGACAGCTTCCTGATTTTTTGATAGAATAATATTACAAGATAACAAATTTATAAATACAAACTTCTCGTATTACTTTTTCATATGACTCTCGGTCTCCTTATATATAAAAGCGATCCACCTCAGTGAACCGCTTTTTTTGTTATTTATCTCCTTTGTTACGAATAACAAAGCCTGTTTTCTTCTCGCTTGAAGTATTGCGTGGTTTTTTAGTATCCTTACGGTAACGCTTCTCTTTATCAAAGCGATCCTTTGAACGTCCACCTTTACGATAGTCATCACGACGTCCATTGCCACGGCGATCACGGTCTCGACGGTCATCCCCACGACGGCCTCCTCGACCACCCTTGCCTTTGCCACCGAAGCCACCACCAGATGGTTTAAATGGTAACGGTTTTTCACGTGCAATCTCAACCTCAGGAAGACTGTCTGGATCTTGAACAGTTAAGCTGAGGATATACATGGCCAATTCTTCAGGACTGAATTCTGAGGCCAATTGACGAGCATCCTTACCGAATTTCTCAAAGTTGCTACGAATCTCCTCATTCGCAAAATCACGTTCAATTTCTTAAGAGCTACTTGCTTCTTAGCTTGGAAGGCTTCTTCTGCACTTGCAGGTTTAAGACCTTTCATGCGTTTCTTAGTCAAGTTCTCAATGATTTGGAGATAACCCATTTCATTAGGTGAAACGAAGGTTATAGACTGACCTGACTTACCTGCACGTCCTGTACGACCAATACGGTGAACATAACTCTCAGGGTCTTGTGGGATATCGTAGTTGTAGACATGAGTCACACCTGAAATATCCAAACCACGAGCAGCTACGTCTGTTGCAACGAGGACATCAAGATTGCCATTTTTAAAATCACGAAGGACACGAAGACGTTTGTTTTGGTCCAAATCTCCATGAATCCCTTCTGCACGGAAACCACGGATTTTCAGCCCACGAGTCAATTCATCCACACGACGTTTGGTACGACCGAAGACAATAGACAACTCAGGTTGATCAACATCCATAAGACGAGTCATGGTGTCGAATTTTTCTTGTTCTTTAACACGGATATAGTACTGGTCTACTAATTCTGTAGTTAATTCTTTTGCAGCAATCTTCACATGCTCAGGTTCTTTCATGAACTGAACACCAATACGTTTGATAGCATCTGGCATAGTCGCTGAAAAAAGCAAGGTTTGACGATTTTCCGGTACACGAGAGATGATATCTTCAATATCTTCAAGGAATCCCATGTTCAGCATTTCATCTGCTTCATCTAAAATCAAGGTTTCAATATCATGTAATTTCAAAGCCTTGCGTTTAATCAAGTCAAGTAAACGTCCCGGTGTTCCTACTACGATATGAGCACCTGATTTAAGAGCCTTGATTTGTTTTTCAATGCTTGAACCACCATAGACTGAACGAACTTTTACACCTTTACTACGACCAAATCGGAAAAGCTCTTCTTGACTTTGAACAGCCAGTTCACGAGTTGGGGCAATCACCAAAGCTTGGATAGTTGCTTCTTCTGTACGAATTTTTTCAAGGGTTGGCAAGCCAAAGGCTGCTGTTTTCCCTGTACCAGTCTGTGCTTGACCGATAACATCTTTCCCTTCAAGAGCTAAAGGAATGGTTTGCTCTTGGATAGGACTTGCTTCTACAAATCCTGCTTTTTCAATTTCTGCTAATAAATCAGCAGAAAGATTAAATTCATTAAATTTCACGTTTTTCTTCTTTCTAAAGATGGTGCGAAGCCATCCTATAGCGCTTAATTTATACTTTTCTTTTCATGACGGTTTTTCATATCTTTTTATGAAAGATCGTGTTGCTTCTTTT